>Ga0209510_1001068_pt1 | contig 32715 bp, 30 predicted proteins | sample BiotimSIPDNA_FD_185749 | JGI IMG/M metagenome (GOLD analysis project Ga0209510, IMG submission 185749) | Anaerobic biogas reactor microbial communites from Washington, USA - Biogas_R1 time_0 SIP DNA (SPAdes) (version 2) | ecosystem: Engineered > Bioreactor > Anaerobic > Unclassified | place...
CTCCTTACACTTCCCGACTCTTGTGCCGTTTTACCGAAGTATCGTTCACGCCGCCCTTAGCGTGTAAGACTATACGCGGCTTTCGCCGCTATATGATGCGACTGCCTGTCGCACAAAAAGGCAACAGGTTTAACCTGCTGCCTCATAATATTTTTCTTAATATCTAGAAACGTGATGAGTTTTTGCGAAAGCAATCGCTGCAGTATACGGGCCGGTCGCCACTGGGCTTGAATGGAACCTTGGTATCGACTCCACAGCCTGCACAGATAACTTCGAACATTTCTCTTTCGCCGAAATTCGAACGTCCCCGGGCTTCATCTTTTCTGCGACGTCTGCAATCTGGACAACGTGCGGGTAGGTTTTCGAACCCCTTCTCAGCATAAAATTCTTGCTCTCCTGCGGTAAAGGTAAAGTCGGCACCGCATTCTTTGCAGGTCAGGGTTCTGTCTTCAAATGCCATTTAGTTGTAATCCCCTTTCAGATAAAGCTCCTCCATCTTCCCGTTTTAGCTTTACCTGAGGGAAAGCGGGTAACGGTCATGATAAGGAAGGCCAATAATATCTTAGCACAAATTTTATCCAAATAAAAGGGGGGATCCGAATAATCGCAAAAAAGTTTGTTGACATACATTCTGCAAACGTATTATCCTGAATGAGGAGAAAAATCGGAACCGAGTTGCGAAGTCAATCGTGAAAGGAGAGAGGGTTAGAAATGGATTTTAAATTGACCAAGGAACAAGAATTGATCCAAAAAGCGGCCCGGGAATTTGCAGAGAAAAGCATTATGCCCATTGCGGAGCAGATTGACCGGGATAATTTTGTTCCCCAGGAGATCTTTGACGAAATGGGGGAACTGGGTTTCTTTGGGCTTCAATTTCCTGAGGAGGATGGCGGGACTGGCGCAGGATACAGTTGCTATCCTTTAGTGGTGGAACAGATTGCTCGCGCCTCCAGTGGGGTGGCCATGACCTTTTCGGTACATTCTCTGGGAACCAGTGCAATTTATACTTTTGGCACTCCGGAACAGAAAGCTCGCTATATGCCTGATGCCAGCTCCGGAAAGAAGCTCAGCTCTTTTGCGTTTACTGAGCCGGCTACCGGTTCTGATCCTAAACAGATTACTACCACCGCAGTACAGGATGGCGATTATTATATTATTAACGGAACTAAGCGCTTTATATCGGCCGCCGATCTGGACGGACCTATAGTAATTTTTGCTAAAGACGACGAAACCGGCAAGCCTACTGCTTTTATCGTAGATAAAAACTGTCCTGGATATTCGGTTTCTGAACCATGGCATAAAATCGGGAATCGGGGCGGCCGTCTGTTGGATGTATACTTAAAGGACGTGAGAGTTCCGGCGGCGAATCTCCTTGGACCTAAGGGCAACGGTTATATGGTCCTGCAATATGGTATTGCCTTCGGCAAGGTAGGGGTTTCTTCTACTGCTCTGGGCGGAATGCAGGCGGCCCTTGAGCTTTCCATTAAATACGCCAAGGAAAAAGCCCATCGGGATAGTACTATTGCCAAATTCCCCACAACTCAAGTGACGATTGCCAAGATTGCCGAGAAGGTTGAAGCTGCTCGTTGGCTGACTTATCGCTTGGGCTATCTGGCTGAGAGTACTAAAGATCTAAGGGAATTTGCCAAAGAGGCGGCCTTGACCAAAGCTTTTGTTACCGAAGCTGCAGTAGATGTGTCGCGGATGGCGGTAGCGGTTCATGGTTCTTATGGACTTATGGATGATTACAAGGTATCAATGATATATCGTGATGCGATAATCGGTGAGCAGATCGAAGGTGTTAATGATATGCAGCGGATGATTGTGGCCGGGAATTTGTTGTCCTAACCATATCTATCTGCTGAAAAGCTGCCCTTGCCTTGGTTTTGTGGGCTGCTGAGCCTGATATCTGCCCCGGAAGGATGATTAGCATTTTCACAGGACGGGGTTGCGATAGTTTTGCACCCCGTTCTGTTTTTGATTAAGCAGGTATTCTGTTATTATTTAAAAAAAGTAGGAAGTCGTTTTCTACTGGTGTTTTGGAGGTTGTTCATGGACAAATTTGATGTCATCATAGTGGGCGCCGGGCTGGCCGGTTTATCGGCGGCCTACGTTCTGGCTAAGGAAGGCATAGAGGTTGTAATTATTGAAAGGGGCGACTATCCGGGGGCGAAGAATGTGACCGGGGGGCGATTGTATGTGAATCCGGTGCGGCAGTATCTTCCGGATATTTGGGATGATGCTCCTCTGGAGCGGCACGTAACCAATGAGATGGTTACGATGATGTCGCCGGATAATTCGGTTTCGATGAGGTTTCGTTCGGATAAGTTTGATCAAAAGCCTTACCATAGCTACACGGTCCTCAGGGCCACTTTTGACCGCTGGCTGGCGGCTCAGGCTGAGAAAGCCGGGGCGATGCTGGTTACCAAAAATCGGGTTGATGATGTAATCAAGGAACAAGGCAAAGTAATAGGGGTAGTGACGGCCGGTGAGGAATTAGGGGCTGATGTGGTTGTGGCCTGTGACGGGGTTTTGTCTTTTGTGGCGGAAAAGGCTGGAATGATAGTGCCCGGCCAACCGCGGAATTTTGCCGTGGGATTAAAAGAAGTTATCGAGCTTCCCCGGACCACTCTGGAGGACAGGTTTGGACTTACGGGTGATGAGGGTGTGGCTCAGATGTTTATGGGAAGCCTGACTCAGGGACGTTTTGGGGGAGGATTTCTCTATACCAACAAAGCCAGTGTTTCTTTGGGAATGGTGGTTGGAATCAGGGATTTAATTGAACGCAAGCCGGGAGTCGAGGTTCATCTTCTTTTGGATGAGTTCAAGGAACGACCGGAGATTGTCCCCCTGATCAAAGGTGGGGAGCCGGTTGAATATTCGGCTCATGTCATTCCCGAAGGAGGGTTGGCCGGGCTGACTCCTTTGTTTGGCGACGGTATATTGGTGGCAGGAGATGCGGCCGGTTTCTCCCTGAATATGGGGATTACGGTGCGGGGGATGGAATTTGCCATAGCCTCCGGGGTCATGGCAGCCCGGGCCATAATTGAGGCTCGGGCTAAAAACGACTTTTCAGCTTCTACTCTGTCTTGTTATCAACAATTCCTGGAGAACAGTTTTGTAATGAAGGATTTCCGGACCTTCCAGCACACTCCGCATGTGCTGGACAATTCCCGCTTTTACGGGTATTATCCTCAGTTCGCAGGCAAGCTGCTTGAAGATTTGTATACAGTTGATTCAGGCCCCAAGGCAAAGATTTCGGATACAATTCGTAAAAACCTGAGTCTGGGCGAAAGTCTGCGGATGGGCAAGGATTTGTTGGGAGGGTTGAAGATATGAGTGAACGCAGAAGCATGAAAGCCAAACTTGGCGGCAACGTATTCAAACCTGACCGGGAACGTCATATTAACATTAAGCCTGGTTTCGAAAAGGATGCCCGGTTAAAGGCGGCGCTGTTTGTGTGTCCGGCGGGGTTATACTCCTTAAATGAAGAGGATGAGGTAGTGTTGGATATAGATGGCTGTCTGGAATGCGGAACTTGCCGCATAGCTTGTGGGACAGAGGTACTGGATTGGAATTATCCTAATGGGGAAGCCGGAGTTCAATTCCGTTTCGGATAAGAATTGGAAAGGAGCATTATTAATGAACATTTATGTTTGCGTCAAGCAAACCGTGGACCTTCAGCAGGTGCGTATCCGTAAAGAGACTCGGGAACCGGTTTTGGATGGTGTGCCATTGACAATTGGCAACATCGATAAAAATGCCCTGGAAGAGGGAGTCCGGCTTAGGGATAAGCTGGGCGGAAAAGTAATTGGGGTTTCGGCAGGTTCAGAGGAGTTAAACGACACAATCAAAGAGGCTCTGGCCATGGGAGCGGATGAGGCTATTATGATTATTGCACCGGAGCTTGAGGGAGCAGAGAGTTCAACGGTAGCCATGGCCTTGGCCAAAGCTATTGAGAAGACCGGAGAAATCGGGATCATCTTATTAGGTGAAGGCTCGTCTGACAATTATTCCGGACAGGTAGGGCCGAGGATAGCCGAGATACTTGATTTGCCTCAGATTACTTATGTCAGTTCCCTTGAGGCTGAAGGCAATACTGTGAAAGCCGTCCGCAATCTGGAGGATTGTTTTGAAACGGTTGAAGCAGAGATGCCGGTAGTTGTCTCGGTGGTCAGCGAGATAAACGAGCCCCGCATTCCCGCTGTAACCCAGATACTAAAAGCGGGCAGAAAACCAAAACAGATATATAGCCCGGCCGAGCTGGGTGTGGAAATAGCCGGGAGCCAGATCAAGACTATCAGCAACCTGGCGCCGGAACAAGACAGAAAACGCCTTCTGTTCCAGGAAGGGGTGGGCCAGGATGTAAAGAGCCTGGTAGCTGCACTGGAATCAGAAGGATTGTTAGGGAGGTAGTAGATATGGCGGCAATATTGGTGTTTAGTGAACGAGATGAAGTGGCTTTTCAGCTCCTGGGTGAAGCCAATAAGCTGGGTGAGCAATTGGGGATGGAAGTGGCTGCCGCTGCCTTGGGTTTATCAGATGCAGATGGTTTTTTATCCCGGGGTGTTTCCACGGTATACACTGCGAAAAACGAGGAACTGAAGGATTTCGAAGCTTCGGTATATGCTCAGGCTTTAGAGCAGGTGGCCAAACAGGCTGACGCGGCTATAATCCTGCTGGGATCAACCCGGCGCGGTAAAGAGCTGGCCGGACGTCTGGCCCAAAAGATGAAAGTTGGCTCACTTACTGATGCCGGCCGGCTTGAGGTAATAGATGGTCGGGTGGTGTGCAGCCGCAACGCCTTTGGAGGGGCTACCGTTGCTGCTCAAACCATTTTGGAAGGAATACAGGTTATTGCTGTGTCACCATCGGCAGGGGAAGCACCGGCAGCGGCCGAGCCTTCTGGTTCGGTGGCAGAGGTTGCTCTGGTTCTCGAACCGGCGCGAATCAAAAAAGTAGCTACTGCACCCAAGAGTCAAGACTCTGCCAATATTGAAGGAGCCGAGGTTCTGGTTTGCGTAGGCAAAGGCCTGGCCGGAGAAGCTGAGTTAAAAATGGTGGACGAGCTGGCACAGGCATTAGGCGGATTGGTAGCGTGTACCAAGCCGTTGGCTACCGATGAGAAATGGCTTCCCGAGGAAAGGATAGTTGGTTTGTCCGGTAAAATAGGGAAACCGGCTCTGGCCATTTGCCTGGGCATTTCCGGACAGGTACAGTTCACGGTAGGCATTAGAGATGCGGGGACAATAGTGGCGGTAAACACTGATCAGAACGCATTTATCTTCCAGATGGCTGATTATGGAATCGTGGGAGATCTGCATCAGGTGGTGCCTGAATTAACCGCAGCTCTCAAAGGATAAGAAGGAAAACAGCCGGGCAATTTTGTCCGGCTGTTTTTGAACATGATCAGCAGATCCAATCCTTATTTGATCGAATACTTTTTTATTTTTCTAAATATGGTGGCCCTGGAGATCCCTAATTCCCGGGCCGCTAAATTGCGGTTGCCATTATGCTTCTCCAGGCACTTTCTTATCATCTGTTCTTCGATCTCTTCCCGGTTGAGATTCTTTCCCCAGGCAGCCGGAAATCCCGAATTGTCCTTTTTAATTTCAGAAGGCAGGACATCCAAGGTCAGCACATCTTTGCTGACAATATTAACAGCTCTTTCAATAACGTTGTTGAGTTCCCTGACGTTGCCGGGCCAGTCGTAGTTTAGAAAAGCTTCCATGGCCCTGGGATCAATTTGGGTTATTTTTTTATCCAGTCTGGGCCCGATTATTCTGACGAAATGCTCGACCAGGTCCGGGATATCATCTTTTCTGTCGCGTAAAGGTGGTATTTCTACATCAATTACCTTAAGCCGATAATAAAGGTCAAGACGAAAATGTCCCTTCATTACTTCTTCCTTCAGATCCTTATTACTGGCGGCGATTACGCGGACATTTACCGGTATAAACTCCCGCCCCCCCAGGCGCATAATATTACCTTCCTCCAGAACCCGCAGCAGAGAACCCTGCAGATCAAGAGGCATTTCACCAATCTCGTCCAGAAAGAGGGTACCCTGGTCGGCAAGTTCAAATTTGCCGGGATTGCCGCCTTTACGAGCGCCGGTAAAGGCGCCTTCTTCATAGCCAAAAAGCTCGCTGGAAATCAGCTCCCGCGGCAGGGCGGCGCAATTGATGGCAAAGAAAGGCTCGCCACTGCGTTTGCTGGCGTTGTGGATGGCCTGAGCAAACATTTCCTTGCCCACGCCGCTTTCACCCAACAGCAGAACGTTGGAGTCGGAATTCGAAGCAATTTCTGCAAACCGCAGGGCATAATTCATCTTGTTGCTTTTTCCGATTATGTCGGCAAAAGTGATAGTGGCATGAGCCCCGGACACTTTTTCTATCATGCGTTTATATTTTTGAATGGGCTGGAGAATGACTACAGTCCCCAAAACCTTATTGTTCTTGCTTATAAGAGGTGTGCAGCTTACGGTTAATTTCACCCGATCATTGACACGATGAATCTCCAGCGGTTTGCTGAACTCTCGATTATCAGAAATCACGGAAAAGAGGTGTTCGTTATGAGGAGGCATCAATTCTGCCAAGGTTTTGTTCAGCGTAGGACCCGGATCGATTCCTAAATTTTGAGCAGCCAGATTATTCATGACCATTACTCTTCCCTTGCGGTCCAGGGTCAAGACTCCGTCAGACATTGATTCCATAATGGTCGTCTTATAAAGGCTTTCCATCTCGCTTTGTTCGAAGGCATTTTGCAGAGCCAGCTGTCTCTCCAGCGCCCGGGAGGCAGCCACAACCATTCCCAAAGTGTGGCGGTTAATGGGATGATAGGGCCCGCCTACGTTTAGTACTCCCGCAACCTCGTCATCAGGGTCCAAAATAGGGCACGCGGAGCTTATTACGTATGGAGTCATCAAGCACCAATATTCGTAGCCTACCATCTGGATCGGTTTACGCTCGATGCCGGCCACCGTTCCGGGAGTTGTTCCCATCACCTCTTCAGACCATTTGGAGCCCTCGATTAAATTAAGATTATCTCCATATTCGATAGCTTCCCTGTCTCCGGCCCGGGCCAAGACATATCCTCTGTTATCGAACAGGGTGAAAAGATACCCTGACCCTTCGGTATATTCACGCAAATTGGCCATCATAGCGGATGCGTGCGTAAGCAAAGCGCGAGAACCTGCCTTTCGTACTCCGATTTCCATTTCTGTCAGTATCACATCACAGCGATTCTTATAAGGGTTTACCCCGTATTTCTCGCTGCGCAGCCATGAGTCCCGCACTTCATTGGAGATGGGGACTCCCTCACATTCCCCGGTGATCCGCAGGGATTTCCAGATCCGTATTCCTTCCTCGACACTCTTAATCATAGCTTCTATCTCTCCGTCGCAGTATTTTGTTTCATATAACTACTGTGAGTTATAGCGGTATTGAGTCGGTCAAAGGCCTGTACAGTCTCATAATGATACTTTACTATTTGTCAGCAAAAATCGCCAGTATTTCATGCAGATAATAAATACCGATAAATTGGAAACCGGAAAATTTGCTTTTATTAATATCAGTCTCATTGAGACTCTCAAAAAGCACTCGGCGCTTCAAAATGAGACTTATTGAATAATATTTTGAATATGCCGGCAATTGAATCTTGTCGGAAAACAGCTAATTGGCGGCATTACTGAATGATTTAGACAATATTCGAAATTTGGCATAACAATTGCAATTAAATATGATCGGCGGAAAGTCGATCACCTGAAAGGGTGGGGCGCAGCACTTATTTATATTGATTTTGGTGGCAGCTAAGGCATTGATAGCTGTACCATGGGATTTTTGAAAGGAGTGATCCTGAAGCCTGCCTTGTGCATCATGTACTATTCTATGAATTATATTTGTGGAGGTATTGAAATGGTTTACGAAAGCAAATATTGGCTGAAAAGTTATAACTGGAAAACGCCAAAAACTCTCTCTTATCCTAAAATCCCCGCGTACTATACTTTCCGGAATGCGGCCGCTTATAGCCCGGATATGGTCGCTACCTGGTTCTATGGAGCGGAAATCACCTATCGTGAACTGTATCAAATGGTTTGCTGCCTGGCCAATGTGTTGGTTGAAAAGGGCATAAAGAAGGGTGACCGGATTGGTTTTCTGATGCCTAACTGTCCCCAGTTCGTCATCGCTTACTGGGCAACTCTCATGGCCGGGGCGGTGGTCGTTAACCTTAACCCCTTGTACACCAGAGAGGAATTGAGAGAATTGTTTGAGGATGCGGATGTGTCCGCCATTATCGCCTATGACGCCCTGGTTCCCATGATAAAAGATCTGAATAAGGAAGCAAAAATCTCCACGATAATAGTAACGAAGCTCTCGGATTTCATGCTCAACATCCCGGTCAGTACTCCTGAACAACTGGGTATGGAGGAAGGCTGGCTGCATTTCTCGCAGTTGCTGAAAACCGACAAACTGGCACGTCCTCCTCTGGTTGATATCAAATGGGACGACCCGGCAGTCATACAGTACACCGGCGGAACTACCGGTATACCTAAAGGAGCGGTTCTGACCCAGTACAATTTAACTGCCGGCGCCATGAATGTTGTTCTCTGGAGCTGCGGCTGCATAGACAATATTCGCCCGGAGAAAAAGAATGTATTCAGCGTACTGCCTTTCTCTCATATTTATGGTGAAATTTGCTGCATTTGCGAGGCTGCCTTCAGCGTGTCCACCATGATAATTCTTCCCCGGTTTGATATAGATGAGGTGTTCGACACTCTTAATAAATTTGAATCTATTACCTACTGGCCGGCAGTCCCTACCATGCTCCAGGCACTCTTCTACCACCCCCGGGTGGATGAAATCGACTGGCACAAAAAGATCATCTACTGCGGCACCGGCGCCGCTCCGGCCCCCTTGGCACTGATCAACAAATGCCGTGAATACGACTTTTCTTTCTTTGAAGGATATGGCATGAGTGAGACTGCGGCTTTGGCTATCAGTACTCCCTATAACGCTCATCGGCCCAGCAGCTGCGGAGTCCCTTATACTGACGTTGATTTGCGTCTGGTGGATGAAGACGGCAACGATGTTCCTTTGGGTGAACGTGGAGAGATCTGGATGAAGAGTCCTTATGTAATGAAAGAATACTGGAGAAATCCTGAAGAAACTGCCCGGGTGTTCACTGAAGACGGCTGGCTCAAGAGCGGTGACATTGCTTATATGGATGAAGATGGCTATGTGTTCATCGTGGATCGAACCAAAGATATGATCATTGCCGGTGGCTTCAACGTTTATCCCCGTGATGTTGACGAGGTGCTCCTCAAGCATCCTAAAGTAGCTGACGCCATGACCATTGGCATTCCGGACGAATATCGCGGTGAAAACATAAAAGCATTCATCCAGCTTAAACCGGGAGTTGAAAGCGCTACTCCTGAAGAAATGATTGCTTTCTGCCGCGAACACCTGGCTTCCTACAAGGTGCCGCGCATAATTGAATTCCGTGCGGAAGCACTTCCCAGAACGAATACCGGTAAAGCTCTGCGCAGAATTCTACGGGACGAGGAGCTGACAAAAACCGAATAAAGTAAGACTTGATTCAGGTGGAGTTTTAAATCCATCTGAATCTTAGTCGCACGGATCCAGGGACTTAGCCGCCCTTGGGCACCCGCTGCCTATAGAGGTGGGGGTCTTAGGGCGGGTTAGTCATCGGATAGGATACAGTTATTGCTAAAGGCGTCTGTGATTGCATTGATCACAGACGCCTTTTCAAGCTGCATGGAGGGCCGGTGTGGAGAAAAGCTGATCAGAGCCCATACTCCTGAAGCCGGCGATATAAAGTCTGGCGGGATATTCCTAAAGCCTGAGCAGTACGTGTCTTATTCTGCTGATATTTTTTCAGATATTGTACAATCATTTGTTTTTCAACCCAAGCAATGTCGTTTGTATGTTCAGCATCAACGGCCAGTTCTTTAACCGTAGGGGAAAAGTGGTCCCTGATCAGATCAAGTGAAATTTCCGTCCCCTGCGCCATCTGAACGGCACCTTCCAGGACATTTTGCATTTCCCGCACATTGCCGGGCCATTCATAAGCGAGAAAGGCCTTGAGCACCTCAGGGGCAATAGTCATTCGCGGTTTGTTGCAGCGATCACAAATCTGGCCGGAAAGCTCTTTGGTCAGCAAAGAAATGTCCTCCGGTCTTTCCCGCAGAGGAGGGATATGAATTCTTATTACTCCCAGACGATAATAAAGGTCGCGGCGAAATCTGCCGCGATTCATTTCCGCTTCGAGATCCTTGTTGGTTGCGGTCACGATTCTCACGTCGACCGGAATCAGTTTATTTCCTCCCAGGCGCAGCACATTCTTCTCTTCGATAACCCGCAAAAGAGAAGCCTGTAAATCCAGAGGCATATCACCAATCTCATCCAGAAAAAGGGTGCCTTGATCTGCCAGCTCAAACTTGCCAATGTTGCCGCCTTTTTTGGCACCTGTAAAAGCTCCTTCCTCATAGCCAAAAAGCTCGCTGGCAATAAGCTCGCGGGGAATTGCAGCGCAATTAATGGCGAGGAATGGACTTCTGCTGCGGCTGCTGGCATTATGCATGGCCTGAGCAATGATATCTTTTCCGGTACCGCTTTCACCCAGAAGCAAGACATTGGAAACGGAAGCTGACGCTGATTGGGCAGTATGGATCACCTTCTGAAACTTATCATTGCTGCCGATTATATCATCGAAGGTCATTTTAGCCTCCATACCAATCCAATTTCTAACCAACCGGTTCATCCTTTGACTTTCCCGTATAAGAACTACCGTACCCTGTCCGGATGGATCCGGAGTATTTAAAGGGTTGCAAGTAATGTTGCATTTAATACTAGTGTGTCCCAGATTGATAATATGAGTTTCATCAACTACATGACGGCCCTGGGTAATCGTGTTAATAAAATTATGATTGTCCGGGTAATTTCCCAGGACATCATAAACATTCCGGCCGGAGCCTAAGTCTTCAGTCAGACCAAAGGTTCGGGCTGCTGCCTGGTTGAGGTAAGTAATAGTGCCGTTGGTGTCAACGGCCATAACTCCTTCAGAAATGGAATCAATAAGAAGTTGAGTATATTGGGTGTTGCGTTTAAGGACCATAATGGACTCGATATGTTTGACTGACGCTACTACCATTCCCAGGGTGTGATTGCTTACCCGTTCAAAAGGCGCCACCATAGCCAAGCCCCCAATGATTCGGCCTTGATGGATTATAGGTGCTGATGAGCTGGCTGAAACATGGGAGAAAAGGCAAAAGTGTTCATGTCCAATAACGGAAACCGGCCGAGCCAAATCAAAGGCCAGGCCCCCCGCGTTGGTTCCCACCAGGTTCTCTGACCAAAGGGAACCCTCTACCAGGCGGGCTTGCTCCGCCCAGGCCTGGGATTCTGAGTCACCGATGACTTTCAGTACACACAGATTGGCATCCGCCAGAGTTACAACAAATCCAGTTCCGGCTACAAATTCGTATAGGTTTTTCATTACCGGCAGAGCTACTTCGATTAAAAATTGTGATGTTTTCTGAGCTTTTATCAGATCCTGGCCCTGAACAATATAGGGATTTTCCCGCATTCCGGGGTCAATACGGCACTGAATGCTTCGCTCCCAGGAGTCTTTTATATAAGATGGCAGCTTATCGCGAAGAACCGGATTCTTATGAAGAGCTTTCCATTTAGAGGTCAAATCTTTGTTTGCCATTAGATTATTCTCCTCAAATAATTTCTTACTTAGTATATCATTTGGGACATATGCGTGGCAATATGGCACAAACAGAAATGATGTTGTTGCAAATTGTTACAATTCATAGACGGAGAAGGGGCACCGGATTCCTGGCAAAACACAGGCAGAGATTGAAAATTTGTCTGCCCCGGGATTGCAAACGATTCCAGGATTATTCGATAATCAAATAAAAAAAATAGGATAAAATTGCCGTCTGAAAGTTGGGAACGGCCATTTTATAGTTATTTCGGGCGCGATCTCTTTTTGATCTGCGGTCAAACGCATATGCGTCGATTATATCATAGAAGCTGCGATAATGCCGAGCTACAGAAAATGATTACTATATTGGGCACGTTAATTGCATACTATTATTGATAGAGCAAGGTGATGCAGCCTTAATCAAATTGCGCTTGAAGCATTATTCGACTGGATCGGTTTCACCATGATGAACTGATCCAGTCCATGGAAAATGATCAGGCTACGAAAAGAAATGGAGGGATTTTTAATGGCAAAAATAGTAAACACCGTATTGGGTCCTGTTTCTTCCGATGCACTAGGAAAAACCTATATCCATGAACACATTCTTTTCGGTTATCCCGGATACCAGGGGGATATGACCATTGCTCCTTTTGACTGGGATGGATCTCTGAAGCTGTGTATCGACGTTATTAAGCCTTTGATGGATGAGTACGGTCTGAAGACGGCTGTGGATGCTACTCCTAATGAATGCGGCCGCGACGTACTCTTTATGAAAGCGGTATCTGAGGCTACCGGTCTGAACATTATTCCGGCCAGCGGTTATTATTACGAAGGGGAAGGGGCGCCGGCATATTTCAAGCAAAGGGCAGGCATGACCGATATAATCCCCGATGTTCTTGAAATCTTTAGAACGGAAACCACCAAAGGCATTGAAGGAACCGACATAAAGGCGGGGGTATTCAAGGTGGCTTCCAGCAAGGGTGAAATAACTCCTTATGAAGAGGTTTTCTTCAAAGCTGCCGCTAAGGTTTCTTCCGAAGAAGGCATTCCTATCATCACCCATACTCAGGAAGGAACTATGGGTCCGGAACAAGCGGATCTTCTGATTGCTGCAGGAGCTGATCCCAAAAGGATCAATATTGGCCATATGGGCGGCAGCACTGACATTCAGTATCACCTGGAGGTCCTGTCCAAAGGGGTTTACATTTCTGTGGACCGTTGCGGTTTGCAGGGTTTGGTGGGTTGCCCGTGGGATAATGTTCGCATGATGGTGATAGCAGCTCTGTGTGCGGCTGGTTATGCGGATCGTATCATGCTGGCCCATGACTGTGCCATCAAGTGGCTGGGCAGGCCCCTGCCAATTCCAGAAGAAGCTTTTCCGTTAGTCGAGAACTGGAACTGGAGAAATGTTTTTGAAAATATTGTGCCCGGTCTGAAAAAATTGGGTGTAAGCGATGAACAGATCAACCTGATGCTGGTTGAAAACCCCAAGAGGTTCTTCGGTTATTAGAATTCCTATGGTTTGGATGTAATAATGAAAGCGAAAATCATTGCAGTAGGAGGTATATTATGGCAAGCAAAAAACATGAGGTCCCACTTCTAAAGCTGGATGAGATAGGTTTTTTAAAGGGCAAGCAGCTGGATTTTGAGAGCATGGCCCAGATGATTACCGTTCGGGCTCAGGAGCAGCCTGATGCGGTGCATGTTTACTATTACGATCAGGTTATAACGTATCGGATGACCAATGAGCGGGCCAACAAGGTTGCCAACTTTCTTAAGGATAAAGGTGTCGTCAAGGGTGATATCGTATCAGTAATGGTTTTGAATTCACCGGAGGTTTACTACACCATGTTCGGCGCCCAAAAGCTGGGGGCGGTGGCTCTGGCAGTGAACTATGCGCTGAAAGGACCCGAAATTGCCTATGTGCTGGACGACTCCAAGCCCAAGATCTCTTTTGTAAGCAGTGAATTTATGGCTGATTTTGCCGCCGGTTATAAGCTGGCTAAGCATAAGCCTATCGTGATTGAAGTGGAAACCGGAATAGAACATGGAACTGACATAGCCGAACAGAAGCTGGCTGATATTATGAGTAAATACCCGACAGATGAGGCGCTGGTTAAGCAGAGTCCTGATGATCCTTTGATGCTGCTGTACTCATCGGGTACTACCGGGATGCCAAAGGGGATATTGCTGACCAACAAGGGTCAGGCCTCTGTTTGCCGGGACGTAGCCAAGTTCGGTCTGTTTGAAGGCAATGACGTCATGATTATTCTTTTACCCATGTTCCATACCAACCCACTTTGTGTATGGACCTACCCGGTGACTTTTTTGGGTCAGACATTATGTATTCGCAAAGGTTTTTCACCAACCGATTTCTGGCCTTCAATTATTCAATATGGCGTTACTGTGCTTATGGCTGTGCCCGCCATGTATGATTATGTGTATAACTCTATAGATCCCAGCACAGTTGATGTTTCTAAGTCCAAGCTGAAATGGGCCATGTGCGGAGCGGCGCCCCTGCCGTTAGAATTGATTAATGGCTTTAAAGAACGGTATGGGGTAAGTATCTGTGAAGGATATGGTCTGACGGAGGTAACCGGTCTCTCCACCTTAAATCCTCCACTGGGCAAGAAGAAGCTTGGCTCCATCGGGGTTGCCAATCCTGAGCAAGATGTGGAAATTATGGATGAGAACAACAATATTATGCCTTTGGGAGAAAAAGGCGAGATCTGCACCCGAGGCGATGCCAACATGAAGGCTTATCTGAACAAGCCTGAAGCAACCAAGGATACTATCCGAGACGGCTGGCTTCACACCGGTGATGTGGGCTACATGGATGAAGACGGCTACATCTATATTGTTGACCGCATGAAGGACATGATCAACCGCGGGGGAGAAAACATTTATCCGCGTGAAATTGAGATTGCTCTGGAAGCCAATCCCAAGGTGGCAGAAGTTGCAGTAATAGGTGTTCCTGATACGGCTCTGGGGGAAAGGGTAAAAGCTTTTATCATTCCTAAAGTCCCGGATTCGATGACCGCAGAAGAAGTGAAAGATTATCTGAAGGATAAGATGGCCAAGTACAAAATTCCTGAGATAGTAGAGTTCAGAACTGAATTCCCACGCAATCAAACTGGAAAACTCCTGAAGAAGGAGCTTAAAGCTGAATAATAGTCTCGATACCCCTCGTATCAGAGCGGATGCTTTAATAGGTATCCGCTCTTTTTTTTTCGGGGTCAATCCGGAAGCTCGGTTAATAGTTTGGCAATGTCCGAAGGCACTGGAGCCTCAAGATGTAACTCCCGGCCGGTGCGGGGCTGGATAAAAGATAGTTGGGCGGCGTGAAGAGCCTGGCGGCCTATTAAGGGGGAGGGCCGGCCATAAAGATCATCACCGCAGATGGGATGACCGATGTGGCTTAGGTGGACCCGGATTTGATGGGTGCGGCCGGTACCTAGGGTCAGGGACAGCAGGGTAAAGCCTCTAAGCCTTTTGAGTACGGTGAAATAGGTCAGAGCCCTCCTCCCGGACGGATCAACGGTGCGGGGGCGCAAGTCCGGGTCGGGTTGGGTGATGGGAAGGTCAATGGATCCAATGTTGGGGACCATGGTTCCTTCCACTACCGCCAGATATTTGCGGGTGATGGCGCCTGCCGATTGCTGGCGAAAAATAGCCTGGTGGGCATACTGGCTCTTACCGATCAGAACCAGGCCTGAGGTTTCTTTGTCAAGCCGATTAATAGGGCGAAACAGAATCGAGCGGCCCTGTTCAGCCCAGTAATGAGTTACAGCATTGGCCAGGGTTATATCAGTACCGCCCCGTTGGGAGTGAACCGCTATTCCGGGCGGCTTGTTTATTACCAGGCAGTCAGGATCTTCATAGACGACATCGATGGGGAAAGGGATGGGTCTGATTTCGTTCTTCTCCTCCAGGGATATGTCTACCGTAACTATGTCTCCGGGCCGCAATTTGTAGTTGGTCAGAGTGGCCTGCCCGTTTACCTTGATCTTATTGTGAGCTTTAAGTTTAACCTGCAGTGAATGAGACAGCTTCAGGTGGTTGGTTAATATTTCTCTCAGAAAAACGTATTTATCTGCCGGATCTGCTATATATATCAGGGTGTTGTGGTCAGAATCCATAAATCATCTCTCAACTTTCGAACATCTTGGCAATCAATTTCGGCGACCGCCGATATTCTTCCCAACCATTCATAGTTTAACAAATATCTTCTTAATGCACACTAAACTCGGCTCTTTCCATTAGTTTCCGGGAAAACCCCATGGCTGATAGGGGCAGAATATGGGGAGTGAAGTATTGTCCTGGAAACCGTATTATTCCGGGCAGCAGTTAACAGGTAAGCCCAGATTCGTGTTTAAAGGGGAAATGCAATTATTAATAAGGTCAAGATACTTCCCCACCAATTTGTGTTCTTGATGATTACCGTACTGCTGGGCACGGTAATATTTATTGCATTGCCTCAGTATGCCGCCCGGCTGGTAGGGCAGGATGCGTGGATTACTGCCCATATGGCATCGGTGTGGGGGATTCTGGTGGTCTTAACTATGGTGGCACTGGGCAAGAGGTTCCCGGGCTATACCATGACCGGCTACTTGCCTTTGGTTATTGGCAAGCCTTTGGGAGCAGTCCTGGGGTTGTTTTACGCTGCTTGGTTTCATTTCATGGGTACTGCTGTCTTGCTGGAAGTTACTCTTTTTCTTAGTACGGTAATATTGCCGTTAACCCCGTTTATGGTGATAGTCATATCATTGATGGGTGTGGTTTACTATGCTCTTCGTCAAGGCCTGGAGGTATGGGTCAGGGTTAATGAGCTGTTGATAGGGCTGATACTGCTTTCAGTCATTCTGGTAGTTGTCCTTCCCTATAATTATATGGATTTTCGTCGTCTTTTGCCGATAGGAGAATATGATCTCAGTGCCTTATTGGAAGTGTCGCTGAAAGGTGGATCTTTGCGGGGAGAAGTTGTAATGATAGGTATGTTTCTTCCGTTATTGACCTGTGTTAAAAAGGTCAACCGCAATATGATTCTGACGGTGGTTTTAGTGGGTGTGGTCCTGGGGGCAGTGGAGATGGCGGCAGTGGCAGTCTTTGGAGGCGCCAATACCGCTAATTTTGATTTCACCCTGTTTTCTTTGGCTCGAATAATTAATATAGGAACAGTATTCAGCAGATTAGAAGTCCTGGTTGTGATAATGTGGGTGGCGGCATCCTTTGTTAAAATATGCGCCTTTCTTTATTGTTCAGCAGTGGCTGCCGCAGACAGCCTTGGGGTTAAGGATCATAAATTTTTACTGTTGCCATTGGTCATCTTTAGTATTGTTTTTGCGGGCAATATGATAATTTCCGTGGATTCTGTGGGGGAATTTGTTAGCTCTGCCCTGGTAGGTTTAGGGCTGATAAGTTTTGAACTGGGCATTCCGGTTCTTCTGTTATTGATTGCGATTATAAGAAAGAAGAGGCAGTCGGCAGCATGAAAAGAGTTTTCGCTTTCTTGATCATCATTAGTTTGACTTTTACTATGGGGTGTTGGGACAAGAAAGAAATTACTGATCTGGGAATAGTGGTGGGACTGGCCTTGGATAAAGGAGTAAAGCCCGATAGAGAAGTGCTTGCTACCATACAAATAGCCAACCCGAAGGCATTTCTCCCCGGAGGAGTCAGTGGTAATGACGAAGCATTTTGGACTGCCACCGGAAAAGGCTTTACTGGCAGAGATGCTGTCGATAACATGGACTATCGAATTCCCAAGGAAGTGTATTTTGGACAGACCCGTTTATTAATCATAGGGAAGGATGCTGCTCAAGATGGAATTCTGCCATATTTGGACCGAATCTGGCGAAGCAGGCAGGTGCGTGCCAATATGTATATTACCATTGCCGAAGGAACCGGAAAAAGCATCCTGGAAGTGGTGATGCCCACTTTTCGGTCCAGTGCTATTGCAATGGTTAACTTTTTTAGTATGGGGAACCGGGAAGCTATTCTGCCCATGACATTAGCGGAATTTACTCACGATCTCAGCACCAGTAAGGGTGGCGCTGTTGCTCCCATGGTGGCCACGGTTGAACAAAGCAGCGTTACTTTAGAAGACAAAAAGAAGGATGGAAGTGCTCCCCAGACAATTCTGGTTGAAAAGTTGGCCGTTTTCAATTCAGATGGAAAAATGGTGGGAGTATTTAATGAAGAGGAAACCAAGGGCCTTGTCTGGATTCTTGACAAAATTGAATCTATGCTCATAAAAGTGCCCTCACCTGATAATGAAGTAAGCGAGCCGGTTGCCTTGAGGTGTACTAAAAGCAAGAGAAAAACAGTTGTGAAGTTGGATGAAGATGGATTGCCTCATTTTGAGATACAGGTGCAGGCAGATACCACTGTCGAGGAATACTTTGGAGAAGGTGGAGAACTGTCTAAGAAGTGGTTTTTGAACAGTTTGGAGAAACGGGTCAACATCTGTATTGAGCAAGAAATAATGGCGGCGATTCAAAAAGGCAAAGTCCTGAATTGTGATGTCTTCCTGTTTGGTGAGGAAGTGAAAAGACAGCATGTGAGAGCCTGGAATAGTAATCTTAAAGACCGGTGGGAGGAGATATTTCCATTGGTCCCAGTTGAGGTCAAAGTCAACAGTAGAATCTTCAGCCAAGGACTGTCAGGCGATTCTCCCGGCACAATCAAGGAGGAATAATAGTGAAGGCTTTCCTTTGGTCCATAGTAGTAGTGAGTCTGGCAGTTGCCGATGGAAGAAGAAGTTTGACCGGTGAGAACCAACGGCGGAAAATGCTGGCCTATGTTTTATTAATAGTCATGTCGGTGGCGACAATCTGGATAAACAGCTATACGTCCTTTTATTTGACTGATATGGTGGTAAAAGCATTTCAGCCGGCAGGCCATATTGTAATCAAATTTCTGTATAAATTTTAGTGTTAACTATCGGTTCAGAGAAAGAAGTTCCCCCAAGAATCTGACATACATGGATGTTTTGTGTATTTAAGTTATATGTCCTAATAAATAGGTAATACTATTTATTGAAAATGGAAAACGAGGAGGATCCTTATGGGGAAAAATAATAATCCAAAACGTCCGCCGGTTTGGTATATGGTAAAAGAAGCGGTGGAATCACTGCAGGGGGCAGCTACTTACAAGCAGATCAAGGAACACATATGGAAGCGGTATCCGGATGTAAAAGAGAGAACTATCAATTGTCAAATAATTATCTGCAGTGTGAATCAGAATTCACGGGTCTATTATCCGGCCAACCGTAAGCCGCGAGAGTGCAATACTAAATATGATTTTTTGTATACCCTGGGCAATGGCCGGGTCATGCTATACCATCCTGAAAAACATGGCCGATGGGGCATAGTTGAAGAAGATTCCAAGCTGGTAGTCAGACGGCTGGATGAGCACAAAACACTTAAAGCCAAGACAGTGGAACCGGCTCATGCTAACGTGTCCGGCAGGTTTCCTCAGGTGCGGGATGTTCTGTTTAACAACCTGGGATTGGTCAGCAAGAATCTGCAGATATATCGAGATCAATCAGGACGGGAGGGCTTTGAATATCCGACCGAGATTGGAATAATCGATATATTGGCCGCGGATGAAAAGAACCGTTTAATAGTAATGGAGTTTTCAGAAGAGGTTAGTCCTGAGGTGCTGAGCCGGACCCTGGCGTTTATGGGGTGGTGCAGGAAAAACCTGCCTGCAGTCAAAGATATCAAAGGGATGATCTTCACTAACCAGGTTGACGAGCAGATGTTGATGGCGGTCTCTGAGATCTCGGGTCTGGAGGTATTCGAATTGAAGATGTCACTGGAAGTACACAAGCGTTCGGCTTAGAATAACCGGGATTGGGACAGGCGCCTTACCCTGTCCTGTCCCCGCCCCGCCTTACCTTTTGCCGACAGGGTGAAACGCTGCTTTAAGTTGCTGCCAGGATGCTTTGATGCTTTGGGGGTCAGTAATCATATGGGCCAGGGGATCACCCATCTGTTCCAAACGGAGAGGAACTGAAATCATGTTAAAATCCCCCGTTTTGATGTGGCGCAGCTCATCCCAGGAAAAAGGAGTTGACACCGGTGCACCGGGAAGAGGCCGGAGACTGTAAGGAGCACAAACGGTTTGGCCCCTGATATTCTGCAGATAATCCACATATACTTTTCCTTGCCGGTCTTTAACCTTTCTAACTACTGTAGCCTGTGAAGGAACTAATTGCACAACCATCTCGGCAATGACCCGGACAAAATCGCGGAGCTCATCGTAGGTGTATTCATTGTTGGTTGGGACCAGAATGTGAAGTCCGGTGGCCCCTGAGGTCTTGGGATAAGAACGGAGGCCCAGATGCCGCAATATTTCGTGTAGTGCTTCGGCCACGTCCAGGACATCCTCATAAGTTGATTCTGCTGAAGGATCCAGGTCAAAGACTACAAAATCCGGTTTATCAAGATGGTGAATGGGCGACATCCAGGGATGAAGCTCAATACAGGCCTGATTAGCCAGCCAGAGCATAGTTTCAAGACGGTCACAGATTATGAAGTTTAAATATCTTTGCGAATGGGAGGAAAACCAGGGAAAGGTTCGGACCCATTCAGGTGTCCCGGCAGGAGCGTTTTTTTGATAAAACCATTTTCCCTTGATTCCGGAGGGATATCGGGTTACAACCAGAGGCCGCTCCTGAAGATAAGGGATCAGATTGGTAAAAACCTTGGAATAATAGTGAATCAGATCTTTCTTAGTATAGCCTTCATCCGGCCACAAGACTTTGTCTAAATTGGTTCCGGGAACTTTTATGGCCTCCTTGCTTTCGATGGTAACCACCTCTCCATTACTGTTATCTTAAAAGGGAAAGTTCTTTTATTACCGGGGATCTCAGCCGGGATTCCTCAGTCCAATCACCATATTCGATCAACATGGAATAATGGGGTTCAACCCAAAAAACGCCTTTTATCCGTGGAGAATTGATGAAGGGAGGGGACCTGCGCTGTTCGGCGGATAAAATCCGGGTCAGTCGGGTCCACTCCTCGTCAGTCAGGCCTGACCCTACCCGGCCGATGAAAAGGAGATTCTCTTCTTGCAGCAATCCCATTAGCAGAGAGTTAATGGTTGGGCCTCTCATGGTGTAGCCGCCAATCAGGCAGGTGATCCGGGGCCGGTTCTTTATTTTTTGCCAGTGACGGCTTTTACCTCCGGTGAGATATACGCTGTCAGTGGCTTTGGCGACTATTCCCTCCAGGCCCAGCCGACAGATCTCTTCAAAGAGCACTATTCCCTGGCTGAAGTTTTCCACCAGATGAAAAGGCCCTTGTGAAGGCAGGATATTCCGCAGAATTTCCTGCCGCTGATACCAGGGCAGTTGGAGGAGCGATTGGTCCTGGTAATAGAGCAGGTCAAAAACCATATAGGCTATGGGGATTTGGGAGACCATTAATTGTGCGGTTTCTGCTGATTGAATCCGATCACGACGCATAACCTGAGGGAAGCTGGGAGTGCCGTTTTTCAACGCTATTACCTCGCCGTCCAGAATAACCGGAAAGGAGATTAAATCCGATATTATTTTGAGTTCAGGATACTGTAAGGTTCTGCTTTTCAAGCGACGGTTCCGGATGGTTACCTTTCCGCCGTCATAGAATACCATTATCCTGACCCCGTCCCATTTAACTTGATATTGATGTTGTTCACTGTCGAAGGCCTTGAGGCAGGTGACCGGTTCCATGGGATACAGTGGCTCAGCAGGAAACCGGCTTTTCATGTGCCCGCTCCCGCCTTTTTGGCCCGAGGCTTTTTGCGCTGTTTTTCTGCTATCTTAACACTCTGCTTGAGAGCATCCATCAAGTCGATAACATTGGCTGCCGGTTCGGCGGGGGAGATCTGGATATCTTTCCCCTCAATTTTCGCATCAATTAGTTCACGCAGGGTTTGTCGTGACTGGTTTTGGTATTTGGAGGGCTCAAAATCTGAGGCAAGGCTTTCGATGAGATTCACTGCCATCCGGGTCTCATTGTCGTGAATTTGGATGTTATCTCCGGGCATGGTGAGACCTTGAGAGGAGCGAACCTCATCAAAATAGAACATGGTTTCCATCAGCAGTATCCCGTCCTTTACCCGTACTGCCGCCAGGGATTCTTTGGAGCGGATGACGACTCTGGCGATAGCTACTTTCCCGGTAGTCTCCATGGCTTTAACCAAAAGGGAATATGATTTTGCACCTCCTTCCCCAGGCTCAAGGTAGTAGGATTTATCGAAATAAACGGGATCTACCTGGCTCAGATCGGCAAAATCCAGGATATCAACGGTTCGCGACGATGCGGCCGGAATCTGGGCGAAATCATCTTCATTGACCACTACAAAATGACCTTTTTGGTACTCATAGCCGTAAACGATCTCCCGTTGCTCAACTTCACGGTCACAGGTAGGACATCGTTTTTGGTATTGGATCGGAGTCATACATTCTTGATGAAGATAGCGAAATTTTAAATCCTTTTTCTCTGTTGCCGTATAAAGCTTGACCGGGATATTAACCAGACCAAAGCTTAAAAAACCTTTCCATAAAGACCGCATTCCAAAACCCCCCGGTTTAAATGTGATACAGATTTACAGTTGATTAATGATGGCTTGAATTTGCTTTACCCCCTCTTCTACCTGGGAGGCAGTCCGGGTAAGTACATTTCTGGCTTGTACATTGGTAGTCTGACTAGCGGCCTGACGAATGCTGGTGGCGGAGGCCTGGAAATTCTGAACAGATTTTTGCACCAGTGTTTTGGTATCCATTTTATCACCTCTCTATCAATATCATGGTTTTGACAGGGCTGGATTATGCATGGAAGGCAGGCGGGCAGGCGGGAGCCAAATCTTGTTAAGAGATTTGTGCTCCTCGCTTGGTTCGACGTGGAGCGTCGAACTTCCTTATGTGCGCCCGGCATGGGCGCAGTCTAATGGGTGAAAGTCCCTAGTGCGGGTTGATAGTGCCAAGCACATAGCCAAGGGCAAGGGTGTCCACCGCGAGGTGGAATCTGAAGGAAGCCGGAGGCAAACTTCTGGTCTGACGAACAGAAATCACATCAGGCAGTGTAAGCTGGGTAAGGTTGCGTAGCAAACTAAAGCCCTAAACTATCCGGAAGCTTACGGTGTAAATGTGGCAGATAGATGGAAGGAAAGACTGCGCTCTTACCCGGGGAGATCTCACGGACGGGCGGAAACAGAGTAAGAAACCCGGTTGAAACAAGATTTATCGTGAGAAGTCAGCAGAGGCCATAGTACGGAGGCAGTACGATGCCGAAGGAAGGGCCGAACCAGAGGAGGTGTGGGTCAATGAAAGTTACTGAAAGTGACAATGTAAAGCACAGACAAATTCGTGAAGGAGGCTATCTGCAAAAGGTATCTGCGGAACAGAGAGAATATGCGGAAGCGTGCGGGGCACCGAAGATGACTGAAACCGACAACACCAACACCAACCAGCAGAGGGAAGGATTGCTGGAGCAAATCCTAGACAGAGACAATCTGAACCGTGCCTACAAACAGGTAAAGAGAAACAAAGGCGCGGGTGGAGTTGATGGAATGCAGGTGGATGAACTTCTGCCCTTCCTGGAAGAACGCAAGGGAGAACTTGTGCAGTCCCTCCGGGACGGTAAATACCGTCCCAAGCCCGTACGCAGGGTAGAAATACCCAAAGAGAACGGGAAAACCAGAAAACTAGGGATACCAACCGTCGTGGACAGGTTTATCCAACAAGCGATATGCCAAGTCCTAAGTCCAATCTTCGAAAAGCAATTCTCAGACAACAGCTTTGGGTTCAGACCGAAGAGGAGTGCCCATGGTGCGCTCAAGAGATGCCAAACCAACATAACAGAAGGCTACAAATATGTAGTCGATATGGACTTGGAAAAGTATTTTGATACGGTCAACCAGAGCAAGCTCATCCAGATACTATCGGAAACGATAAAGGACGGAAGGGTAATCTCGCTCATACATAAATTCCTGCGAGCAGGAGTCATGGTGGGTGGGATGTTTGAGGACAGCCCGGAAGGAGTACCGCAAGGCGGACCCCTAAGCCCGTTACTCGGGAACATCATGCTGAATGAATGTGACCTTGAACTGGAAAGGCGTGGACACCGTTTTGTGCGCTATGCGGATGATCTGCTGATCTTCTGCAAGAGCGAGAGAGCGGCCAACCGTACGCTAAGCCACATCCTCCCATATATAGAAGGGAAGCTATTCCTGAAAGTCAACAGGGAGAAGACACAGGTGGCATACGTGGGTAAGGTCAAATACCTGGGATACAGCTTCTACATCCGCAAAGGAGAAGGAAGGCTCAGGATACATCCCAAGAGTGTCCGAAAATTCAAAGACAAAATCCGAGAAATCACTGGACGCAACAATGGGATGGGGACTGAAGCAAGGAAAACCCGGCTAAATCAAGTGATCCGTGGCTGGATGAACTATTTCAAACTGGCGGATGCCAAGAAACTGATACAAGGCTTGGACGAATGGATTAGAAGCCGCATACGGATGGTGACATGGAAACGATGGAAGAAAATCCGCACACGTTTTAAGAACCTCAAGCGCTTGGGAATCAAAGAAGAACGAGCGTGGATGTGGGCCAACACAAGAAAAGGCTACTGGCGTACTGCCCATAGCCCAATCTTATCAATAGCCTTATCCAACGAGAGGGTCGAACGTGCCGGATATCTCAGTTTGACGGAATGTTACTCTGCGAAGTAATGTGTAAACTTTGGAACCGCCGTATACCGAACGGTACGTACGGTGGTGTGGGAGGTCGGCTACTCAACTAATGGGTAGCCTCCTACCCGATTCCTTAAACGGGGGAACCTAAGACGCTTAAGGGACGCAGATTATTATGATTAACGCAGATTAGGAACGGGAGGCGGGAAGTTAGATGTGAGAGGCACGAAGGGAATTCCACTTGCTCCCGGAATGAGAACCGGCAAATTCAGCTGCTCAGTTTCGGTCTCCGAGCAGCACACCGCCAATTCGCCCTCCATGGCTCAATGGCGGACTCAGGACCTCCTATCCTTCGGCTGCTCTCCGACCTCACCTTCGCAGGAGTTTGCTCAGTTTTCATCCCAACGGTCGACTGCGTTGGAATTCCCTCCGCGCTTCCAAAAAGCACTAAAAGAAATCATAATTAATCAGCGTAAATCAGCGTCAAAAAAACTCCAAGGGGAAGCACGAATCCTCTAAAAGAGATTCGGCTTCCGCCTCCCGCCCCCCGCCTGTCCCAATTGTGTTCGATTTGATATGAAGGATACGGTAAAATCTATATATCGGGGTATCGACGGAACAATACTTAGGATGGTGGGGTGTGGATGCAGGCCAAGTTTTTGCTGGAAAAAGTGGGCTATGAAGTTGAGGCTTCCGGAACTCAGGGGAGACAAAGGATATTGAGTGATGTGGGTATAACCATACCTGCCGGGCAGATTTTTACTATTACCGGTCCTTCGGGGTCCGGGAAAAGCAGTCTTCTATATCTTCTCAATCTGTTGCGGGATCCTACCACGGGAGTGATCTTTCTGGACGGACAAAATATGGCGGAAATGAATGTTTTGGAGGTTCGCAGAAAAGTAGGGATTGTGTTTCAGAAGCCTTTTATGTTTAAGGGGAGCGTTAGGGAAAATCTGCTTTTGGGTCCTAAGCTCAAAGGAAGCGAGTCCAGGTACAGTCCGGAGGATTTACTGGAAATGATGGGACTGGAGCGAGAGATGGCCCGCAAGGAAGCGATTTTACTGTCCGGCGGTGAGCAGCAGCGAGTATCATTGGCACGGGCTCTGGCCAATGAACCTGATGTTTTGTTATTGGATGAAGTAACTTCCGCTCTTGATGCTGATTCGGCTTGTTCGGTAGAGAAGCTGGTAAAAGCCCTCTGTGAGGAGAAGGGGATTACTGTAGTCTGGGTAACTCACGATATGGAACAGCTTATGAGGGTGGGGGATAACTCTCTTCTTTTGATAGATGGCCGGGTGGCTTTCACGGGGACCAGCGATGAGTTCAAACACCAATATTTTCCTTCTAAGAGGGAAATGAATACTGAGTTGTTTACAGACGGGAGGCTTTGACATGAGTTATTTGTCGGTGATATTAGCCTTATCGTTTGTATTGGTGGCGGTGGTGATTTCCGTCAGAGAGAACCTGGAGCTGGAAAAGGATTTGATGATTGGTACTTTTCGGGCTTTTGTACAATTAATCGCCATCGGATTCATTCTGAAGTTTATTTTTGAAATGGAGAAATGGCCTTATATTGTGGTAATGATAGGCTTTATGGTGTTGGCTGCCGCTCGTAATGCCGAGAAAAGGGGACAGGGGGTAAAGAATGTATTCCCTATGCTGTTGCTGGCTATCAGTATGGGTGAAATCCTGACCATGGGAATGATGTTGGGATTAAAAATCATTCCGTTTCAGGCTCAATATGTAATTCCTATTAGTGGAATGATAATTGGCAATGGGATGGTGGCTTCCGCTCTTACCTTGAATCGCGTCAAAGCTGAAATTGAAAGCAGGAGAGAGGAGATTTTAGTGCTGTTGGGATTGGGGGCAACGGCGCGCCAGGCTTCAAGCTCTACTCTTCAGGCGTCCCTGAAATCAGCTTTGATTCCTACGGTTGATTCCCTTAAAACTGTGGGTATAGTTCAGTTGCCGGGTATGATGACCGGACTTATCATTGGCGGAGTCAGCCCGTTGGTGGCGGTTAAATATCAACTGGTGGTGATGTTAATGATTACTTCAACTGTTAGTATAACGGCTATGATTGTGGCCTACTTTGCTTACAGCAAGTTTTTTACGGAACGCCACCAGTTGATATAGGGGATCAGGGAATTCGCCGGGGCTTCTTAATTTTTAATTGTTTTCCGCTGCGGGTCAGGTCTTGCTGCAAAGGGTCTAAAAGGGCTTTCTGTGCTTCGCCTGGGGTACGAAACATGGGGCTGAAGTTGACACCCCAATAACGGCCTGCTCTGCTTAGGGTTACCTCATAGTCTGCTTGTTCGCGGGCTACAAGATCGGTCAAGGCCCAACGTTCATTGATGGCGTAATTAAAGGGCATGGTGCAGTAGCCTTTCAATTCTCCCCATTCCGATCCCCACGAATTTAAGGTCAGCCACCGGTTATCACGGGTCCAGCCCACAATTGAAACCATGTGGAATCCGTGCAGCTTTTCGGTTGATTTATCTGGCAGGGGCAGATGGCCGCCGTGATAAAAGCTATCGTAAACTGATATCCCAATGGCTACCGGCCCTAATTCCATGAGGGCGGTTTTTATTTCATCCACGGTATGTATGCCGGCATAAGTTTTTATCCTTTGAGGCAGTGCATCCTGGTGCATGGCTTCGGTTATGCTTTGAGCACACACGGCATAAGGATAAATACCTGGAAACATGGCTTCACGACAATTGCCCCGGACTCGTAAATTGTGCAGTGCTTCCCGGGGAATCATACCTTCTCCCTGGAAGTCTGTGGGTTGCCGGGCACCATATATGTAGGCGGCGGACAGACTGATGAATTGACCCCGTTCCTGAAGCTCCTGCATTTCTTTTATGGCTTTAAGGCTGAAAGGAACACAGGCTCCTATATCGCTCTGATCATATGGTTTGGGAATCAGGAAAGGAAATGTATACTGTTCGGGGAAAGAACGCCGGGTGGCTGTTACTTTTGCCAGAGGGTAATCACGGTAGTCTTGTGGGCTGGGCACTACCCCCAGCTGGCGTTGCCGGTATTTCATAGGCTACACTCTCCTTGGCAAATGAGTTCTTTGGCAGTTTGCCTGGGGGATTGTATGATTGTGAACTTGAAGATATGCTAATAATGTCACCTCCAGACAAGAAAAAAGCCGCATTTTCTGCGGCTTTTCTACTGGAAACTAACTTACACAAGACTGATCATCAAAGAGCATTGCAAAAACCAGGATAATGAGGATAATCCAAATGATGTTGTTTCCCCCAAAGCAGCCGCCGCCTCGGAACATATCTTCCCTCCTTACTGTACAGTTAGTGGGGGGAGTCATAGGGGTATAGTTTTCCGAATGTAGAAGCCCCCATGACTCTGACTTCCCCCGGAATGATAGGTTCATACGTTGCGTACCCCTTGCAGGATTCGCCTGGATTCCCTATCTGCTATATGTTATGAGAGAAGAAGTCGGATGGTTACTATTTTTGTTGCCAAATATGCAAGGGTGTTTCACGGGATAATAACACTTCTGGCCCATGGGGTGAGGGGAAGGCGGCTCCCGCTGCGCGTCCCGCATCTCAATTAGTTTTCGTTGTCATTGTTGTCGTCTTTTCCTTTGCCCAGAGAAGAAAGAATTCCCATTATCGTCATGAGGGTCTGGGGGTTGATGTCGGGAAGGTTTCCGCTTTTATTCCCCGATAACATGCCGATTATATTTTTAAGTGCGTCCCCATCCATGCCTGGATGCCCTGTTAGTTGCGGATGATCGCCAGGGGGGGTATGCTGGTTCATTAAATTCACAATTCCCAGCAGGTTGGTCAGAGATAAAATTCCTATCATCTGATGGGGCTGTAATTTATCTGCTTTGTTAGGAGAGGTAACTTCGTATATAATATTTAATAACAGGCTCTGCAGGGTGGGACTTTGATCCATATCAGGTCCTCCTTTCCTGGAGATTAGAACAGGTTTATGGCCCGGGCCGCTTCTTCGAGCATTTTTTTCCGGGCGCGGGTGATGGCTTGATTAGTAACTTCTATAAGGGTTGCTTTCAGAACTTTGGATTTGCCAGGATCAAGAAGACGATTGTCTATAGTGATATCTGTTAGTTCTTGTTGATAATTGATGGTTACAGAAACCAGGCCGTTTTTTGAAACGATTTTCAGGCTTTGCTTTTTCAGGTTTTTTTCCAGACTATCTTTGATGCGCTCGGCATCGGGAATCATATTTAATAGATCCTCTTTATTCAACTAGTCACCTCCTCAAGGGGGACCTAAAGTTGTAACATTATATTCAAATGGTTCCTGTTTTGTTTATCATTTTCACAAGGGAGTGTTGAAAAAATGACAGAATTGATTGAAGTGGTTAAGAAAGAATTGCTTCGTACCGGCCTCTGGGTGGCGATTGCTGTTGCTGTTGCTTTTGGCATAGCGCTTTTATGGAAATAGTTGGCAACAATAGAGTCTGACCTAAACTCATGTGGTTTTTTGTCGTGCATATTTAAAAGATAACCATTTTCTTGAAGGAGGTAGTGGTAATGGCGGTAAGCAAATTTGACGGTAATAACTTCGAACTGGAAGTGCTCAAGTCTGATCAGCCGGTTTTAGTTGATTTTTGGGCGTCATGGTGTGGCCCTTGCCGAATGGTGTCACCAGTTATAGAAGAAATGGCTGGGGCTTATGATGGCCGCCTCAAGGTTGGGAAACTGAATGTGGACGAAAATCAGGCGTTGGCTACTCGTTATCAAGTAATGAGTATTCCCACATTGGTGATGTTCAAGGATGGGGTTGAAGTGAACCGCATGGTCGGGTTTAGAGGCAAGCCCCATTTACAACAGTTTATTGATGCGGAGCTGGGATAGAAGCTATATAAAGAAATGATTAGCTAATCTTTAGGATGTTGCAATGGGAGCTTTTTTGAGCGGTCAGACAGAGCTATAATTTCTGAAAAATCCGGCATAGTTGTGACCTGCGGCTATGCCGTCTTTTTTCTTGCACAATATTCCCTTAACCTCTCCTCGAACAATCCTCTATGAAAATTTATAAACTTCAGATCTCGTCACCCAGCTTTTTCAGATAGGTGTGCAGGGAAGCTATGGCAGTCTTGTTGTCAGGATTCGCATATGTTTTCTCCCCAGCCATGCCTTTCAGGAAATCCCAGAACGCGGCGACCATGTTGCCTTCACCCATAGCCAGAACCACCGGCGGCTGGGAGGTTTTCGCCACGATTACGCCTACCTCCTCTCGCGCGTAGACGGTATACCGGTCTTCTTTCTGCCTGCCGATCAAAATCACGTGATAGTTCTCACAAGAAGCGAGCAGGGTGATCACCTGCTCCATATGAGCGGCATACTCCTCCGGCGTATAGAATACGGTACCGCCATCCAGTATATTTGACATGGCCACCTTGGCGCCGCCGTTTTTTACTGCCACTGTGTCAGGAAGATGGATGAGTTCGGTAAAATGATTGGTCTCAAGGCTCTCCAAAAAGCGCCTGCGCCGCGCTGAATGGACGGAGAGATGATTGGATGCGTCGATGCCGGAACGTCTGATGATCGATGCCAACAAATTCTCAGGCATAGTCAGTATGGAAAGGGATTCCGTCTTGATCAGCGTGTCGGCACGCTCCCCCTCGAATTCCGCCAGAGTGTCGTAGAAAGTATCACGGTCCCTGGCGGTAAAAATCCGCATCAGCGGACGGCACAGGCGCAGGTACTGCAGGAATTCTTCCGTGAAGGACGCAACGACAGCGGGGTCACGGTAAAGGACATTGGCGGCCAGGGAAATCTGGTCGCCAATGGAGTTAGAAACGACCGCTGCTGTCTCAGGTGCGATGAATAGCGTCTTTTTGAAAACGCCGTCCCGTTTCTTGGGATAAAAGTACGGCTCGATGTTCCCGCTCATATACAGCGGCATCCACTGGCTGATAGCGCTTAGCATTTCGTCGAGATCTCGGCTGATGGTGTGGATGATTTTGATTTCATTCCCTTTTGAAAGCACACGTGCCATAAGCTCGGCCCACTTTCGAGCATATTCAGGGTCGGCCGTCATCCAGGAAGTCTCTTCATCGGAAAACAACAGGAGTGTCTGCGGATTTTCCCGTGCGGCAACCTCAGACAGGAAATACTCTGCCGTCCGACGCTTGCCCTCGATGCCGTAATAGAAGGATACATCGCCATGGGGGAACGGGAGAATACAATCCTCCTGCGGACGCGCCGGCGCGGGACGACCTCCCAGGCCCGACAGGCCGCTTAGGAATCGTCCCACCCGCTCTGCACCGCCACTGTTGTCGTGGAGCAGCCAATCCGCAATCTCCTCAGCAAGGGCCGCATTGTCATCTGGCAGGCTTGTTAGCTTCAGAGCGTCGGATATCGCCTTTTTCTGATAGTCCTCAGAGCAGCGCCGCGCGAAATTTGCAGCCATACTATGTATGACGCCTGCATCCTTTGGCATAAGCCGCTTGCCGTTTCGCAGACGGCTGATATAAGAGGCATCCAGCGATACGCGCCCAGCGAGGGCGCTGTTAGAGGTCTTAGTAATCGTCATCAAAAAATTCAGTTTGTCAGCAAATGACATGGCAACGCATCCTTTTGCTTTAAAATATCAAAACCTCCGTATTATTGCAAGAAAAAGTGGCACAGTACATGCCGCTTTTGTCATTGCCATTTTGCCAAGGGCGGTTGCCTGGTTCAGCGTATTTCGATATGTTCAAAGGTAATGCTTATGGAACTCATCCTGCGGATGAAAACGGGTTTTTTTGAAAAGGTTTAGGAGCGGGTCTTTTGTTTTATCCACTCCAGAAATTCTTTGCGCTTTGTTTCCTGACCGTTTTCAGTGGGTTGATAAAATACGGTGTTTTCTATTCCTGCGGGTAAATAATCTTGTTTGACATACCCCCCAAAAGCATGAGGGAATTTGTATTCTTTGGTTTTTCCCAGCAGGTGGGATTTGGAATGGGAGTTGTCGGCTATATGGCGGGGTACTTCAATGGCAGGCAGCCTTCTTACATAGTCAAGGGCCATGTCGATAGCTGCTTTACTGCTGTTGCTTTTGGGGGCGGTGGCCAAGTAGATGGTGGCCTCAGCAAGAGGAATCCTGGCTTCGGGCAGTCCGATTCTTTCGGTAGCCTGGAAAGCGGCTACAGCTATTAACAAGGCCTGAGGATCGGCCAGTCCAATGTCTTCGGCGGCATGTATTACGAGACGGCGGGCAATGAATATAGGGTCTTCGCCGCCGTGTATCATCACGGCCAGCCAAAACAAGGCGGCATCCGGATCGCTGCCCCGTATGCTTTTTATGAAGGCGGAGATGGTGTCATAGTGACGATCGGCTTTTTTATCGTAGTTTACGTAAAAATGGCCGGCGGTCTCTTGTATGTCTTCAGCGCTGATGGTGGCTGAATCTCCACGGATCTGGGCCGCGGTTTCCAGGATGTTAAGGGCGGTGCGGGCATCCCCCTTGGATCGGGCCACGATTTCTTCCAGGGCATTATCGTCCAGCTTAATCTTCTGTGATCCTAATCCTTTTTCCGCATCGCTTATTGCGCGTTTTAACAGGGACTGTATCTGGGCCGGGGTCAATGGGTTCAGTACGTAGATTTTCATACGCGATAAGAGGGCGGAGTTCAGTTCGTAAAGAGGATTCTCCGTGGTGGCACCCACCAGGTAGAACAGACCGCTTTCTACAAAAGGAAGCAGTACATCCTGCTGGGATTTGTTAAATCTGTGAACCTCGTCTACAAAAACCAGGGTTTTCTGGCGATAGAAGTCCCACCGCTGCTGGGCATCCCGGGCTATGGCGCGCAGTTCGGCGACTCCGCTGGTCACGGCTTTAATGTATTCGAAGTGGGATTTGGTTTTTTCGGCTAATATCAGGGCCAGGGTGGTTTTTCCTGATCCGGGCGGGCCGTATAAAATGAAGGAATGAAGCTGGTCTTCTTCGATAATTTTCCGCAAAGGACCATTTTCTCCTACTAAATGCTCCTGGCCGACAAAATCCTCTAGTTTGGCCGGACGCATCCGATAGGCCAGAGGTCCCTCTCCTGATTTTTCCCGTTGATTCTCAAATAAATTCATCGCAGCTTACCCTCCATTGTGCCTAGATTAAGGCTTTATACGCCAGGTGTCAAATTGGGAAGTGAGGCGGGAGGAGTGAGGGGGGAGGCAGGCGGGAGCCAAATCTTGTTAAGAGATTTGTGCTTCCCGCTTGGTTCGACGTGGAGCGTTCAGGCGGGAGCCAAATCTTGTTAAGAGATTTGTGCTCCTCGCTTGGTTCGACGTGGAGCGTTCAGGCGGGAGCCAAATCTTGTTAA
>Ga0209510_1001069_pt1 | contig 32696 bp, 27 predicted proteins | sample BiotimSIPDNA_FD_185749 | JGI IMG/M metagenome (GOLD analysis project Ga0209510, IMG submission 185749) | Anaerobic biogas reactor microbial communites from Washington, USA - Biogas_R1 time_0 SIP DNA (SPAdes) (version 2) | ecosystem: Engineered > Bioreactor > Anaerobic > Unclassified | place...
CGAGGCCGACGCTGGAATCGATTTGGCATCGACGCGCATATGGCGATCGATTGCCTCTATCACAACTCCAAACAATGGACCACCTACTGGCCCAAAACCTCAACGCCCTAAAATCTGCACAGACACGCTGCGGCAGGGCGGGGAATATTTGGTTGACCGCAACGGATCGCCTCTGTAGGCTATTGCGGTTTGCCATCTGGAAAACGGTTTCTGGTACGCTTTGGGAAGCATGGAATCGATGAATATCTGCGTGGTCGGACTGCAATGGGGTGATGAGGGCAAGGGCAAGGTCGTCGATATCCTGGCCGAGCGGTGCAATATGGTCGTGCGGTTCGGGGGCGGGTCCAACGCCGGGCACACCGTGGTCATCGGAGACCGTCGGTTCGCACTGCACCTGCTTCCCAGCGGCTCGATTCGCCAGGACGTCGCATGCGTGATCGCCAACGCCGTTGTGGTCGATCCGGAGGTCCTTCTGGGCGAGATTGACGGGCTGGCCGGACGCGGCATCTCGCTCGGCGGCCGCCTCTTCATCAGTGAGAACGCCCATGTCGTGCTCGATTATCACAAGCGCGAAGACCAGCTCCGCGAGGAGTCGCTCGGCGAGGGCAAGATCGGCACGACCATCCGCGGCATCGGGCCATGCTATGCCGACAAAGTCGGACGCAGCTACGCCGTGCGGATGGGGGACTTCCGCGACCTGGACGCATTGAAGGCCAAGCTCGACGTTATCCTGGACTACAAGAACAGGCTTTTCAGTTCGCTCTATGGGGCCGAGCCGATGGCTGCCTCGGCAATCTTCGATAAATGCAGGCGCTATGCCGAGCGGCTTGGGCCGTTCATCACCGACACCACGGAGTTGCTGCACACCTCTATCGAGCAGGGCAAGTCAATCCTGTTTGAGGGGGCGCAGGGATCGCTGCTGGATCTCGACCATGGAACGTTTCCGTTCGTGACCAGTTCGAATTCCAGCGCGTTGGGGCTGCCCTCCGGTTGCGGCGTGCCCGCCCGGATGGTAGACAAGTACATCGGTGTCATCAAGGCCTATACGACCCGCGTCGGCGCCGGGCCGTTTCCCACCGAGCAGGACAACGAGGTGGGCCAGTACATCCGTGACGCCGGAAATGAGTACGGCACGACGACCGGCCGGCCCAGGCGCTGCGGGTGGTTCGACGCGGTGACTGTTCTGTACGGCGTTCGGATCGGTTCCATCGACAGTCTCGTCCTGCTGCATCTCGATACGCTGACGGGCCTGAAGGAACTGAAGCTCTGCCGTGCGTACGAACTGGACGGGCGGGAGACGACGTTTTTCCCGGCCAACATCACCCGGCTGGCACGGGCCAAGCCGATCTACGAGACGTTGCCCGGCTGGGACGAGGACATCACGGGCGCCACGACATTCGACGAGTTGCCCGCCAACGCCCGACGGTACGTCGAGCGAATCGAGCGGATCGTCGGCCGGCCGGTCGAAATGATCGGCGTCGGCCCCGAACGAAGTCAAACGCTTACTCGGACGTAGGGACGCGTGCCGGGATCGCCTTGCGAGGGGCGAATCAGGTCAAGAGGGCTTGCTGCCCGCAGGTTGGTGCCAATGAGCATGGAGCAAAAACGCAAAGCGACGGCCGAACGGCTGGGGGTGCCGCCGGAGTTGATGCCGCGACATCTCGCCATCATCATGGACGGCAACGGCCGATGGGCGCAACGCCGGGGATTGCCGCGGTATGAAGGTCACGGGCAGGGGGCCCAGACGGCCGAGATGATCTCCCTGCGCTGCGTCGATCTGGGGATCGAGTCAGTCACCTTGTATGTGTTCAGCCTGGAGAATTGGAAGCGGCCGCAGGCCGAGATCGACGCCCTGATGCATATCTACAGCGGCTATCTGGTCAGTATTCGCCAGAGCCTGATGGAGAACAACGTCCGTTTCGTGCATCTGGGACGCATGGCTGGTCTCCCGGTGGCGGTCAAGGACGCGTTGTTGGGGACGGCAGAGTTGACCGGCGGCAACACCGGGATGGTTCTGGCGATGGCGCTCAACTACGGCGGGCGGGCCGAGATCGTCGATGCGACCAAGGCTATCGCCCAAGGCGTTCAGGATGGGACGTTGCGCACAGAGGACATCGACGAGCAGTGCATCAGCGACCATCTCTACACCAAAGGTCTCCCCGATCCGGACCTCTTGATCCGGACGGCCAACGAACTGCGCGTCAGCAACTTCCTGCTGTGGCAGATCTCCTACTCCGAGTTCTACGTGACCGATACGCTCTGGCCCGATTTCGATCAGGCGACTCTCGAGAGGGCCATGCTCGCCTATGCCCGCCGGGATCGCCGGTTTGGGGCCATCAACACGGGCCCCACATCCTGTGGATGACCCCATCGCCGTTGCGAAGGAGGCGGCGGACGTTCGGCGGGTTTTGCACCAGATATCGAATGGATCTTGTCCACTGAGATGCTCAAGCACAGGATATTCTCCGGAATTCTGATGACGTTGGTCTTCGGCGGCCTGGTCATCCTGGACGGCTGGCTCGACGGGTCGGCCACGGCTGCCGCCGGCGATGACCGGGCGGTGCAGGGGACGGTATTGACGGTCCTTGTGGCCGTCGTCGTGGCGCTTGCGACGGTTGAATTCGCCGGCCTGGCTGCCGCTAAAGGCCTGCACGTTCTTCTCGGCCCCAGCGTTACAGGGGTGGTATTGCTTTCGACCGCGTGGTACTGGCCCCAATGGTTCGGCGTGCCCTTACATGCGTATGTGCTGTATGTGCTGGTCTTTGCGCTTCTGGCGTCGGTGGGGGCGCAATATCGGCGATATGGGACCGACGGTGTGCTGGCTAATTGTGGCGTCAGTGGCCTGGCCGTCCTCTACCTCGGGCTGCTGGCTGCGTTTGTTGTGGGGATTCGGGTGGAATTGGGGCTCTGGGAAGCTTTGATGCTGATGTTTGTCGTCAAATTTTCGGATATCGGGGCGTTCACATTCGGCAAGCTGTTTGGCAGGCACAAGTTTTCGCCTCGCGTCAGTCCGGGCAAGACCTGGGAGGGGTTGGCCGGAGCGATGATCGTGGCCGTGGGTACAAGTCTCGCATTTGCCGTCGCCTTTGATATAATGGCATGGCCTTGGGCCTTGGTCTTTGGCGGGTGTTTCGCCGTGATCGGCCAGTTGGGCGACCTGACCGAGTCGATGATGAAGCGGGATGCCCAGCAAAAGGATTCAGCGAACCGTGTGCCCGGCTTCGGTGGTATACTGGACGTGATCGATTCGCCCTTGGTGGCGGCGCCGTTCGGATACCTCTTCTTTCGGCTGGTGATCTGACGCACCGCCGTCGGGACGAGCCCGAGCAACCAGACCATATCGCTGAGGCGAGGAGCAATTTGGAAGTCATCGTACAATTAGATCCAGGCAGCAAACAGCTTGAGCTTTTCGGACCTTCCGACAGTCACCTTCGCCAACTGCGCCGGTCTCTCGGAGTCAGCATCACGGCTCGTCAGTACAATCTCATCATCAGCGGCGCCGAAGGCGACGTCAGCCAGGCGGCGGAGGTTGTGGACCGGATGCAGAAGCACCTGCTCAAGCATCGGCAACTGACCGGCGACGACGTGACCGGCTTCATCGAGCAGGGGACCCAGACGGCGGCGGCGGACGACGGGCAGGCTGTGACCGTCTACTCCAAGAAAGTCGTCGAGCCATCCACCGCCGGGCAGTTGAAGTACGTCGAGACCATGCTGAGCAATGACGTCACGTTTTGTACGGGGCCGGCGGGAACGGGCAAGACCTACCTGGCGGTGGCGGTGGCCGTCTCGATGCTCAAGAAGCGGCAAATTCGCCGCATCGTGCTCGCCCGCCCGGCCGTCGAAGCGGGCGAGAAGCTGGGCTTTCTGCCGGGGGATATCCAGGCAAAGGTGAACCCCTACCTGCGGCCGCTGTTCGATGCGCTCGAGGACATGATGGATTTCGCCCAGATGCGGAAGTTCATGGATCTCGACATCATCGAGATCATCCCGTTAGCCTTCATGCGGGGGCGGACGTTGAACGAAGCCGCCATCATCTGCGACGAGGCCCAGAACACTTCCGGCCTCCAGATGCTCATGGTCCTGACGCGCCTCGGGCACGGCTCGAAGATGATTATCACCGGCGACGTCACGCAAATCGACCTCGACATCGCACAGAAGAGCGGCATGATCGAAGCGATGGAGACTCTGCGCCGGATCAAGGGCATCGGCGTCGTCGAGTTGAATCAGCGCGACATCGTGCGGCACCGGCTCGTACAGAACATCGTGAGGGCCTACAAGAAGAAGCAGGAATCACAGAAGCAGGGACAGACGCGGCGGCGCTCGTAAGATGGGAGCGACCGCGGCCATGGAGACCGGCGTGGGTTTCTGTCTCTTCCCGATGGGGTGAGTTCTATGGGGCTATTCAACAGGAAGACGAATCCACGGCGCAATCTGGTGCGTCGAACTATTTCTTCCGGCCGCGCCGTCCGGTTCTCGGGGCTGGCAAGCCGGGAAGCAGTCATCTCGATTCTGCTGTGGCTGGGATTTGTGGTTTGCTGCGGGGTGATCCTCTCTTTCGAGATGATTACGGCGGGACGCTACCGCGTCGTCGGGGCGCTGTGTGCGGTCGTGGTTTTCCTCTCGGTTGGAGCAGGGTTCTACGTCTATCACTACGAACACCGCATCCTGCGCAACCATGCGCGGACCTTGTCGTTGATCGGTACGTTTCTGGTCCTGCTGGGAGCGCTCAAAGTTGCGGTGCTGTCCAGCGGCGCATCGCGGTGGGCGCCGAGTTGGGGGACGGGCACGGCGGTGGTCGCCGCGATCATCTTCGTCATCGCCTACGACCAGCGGTTTGCCATCGGCATGGCGACGTTGTATGCCGTCTTTGCGTGCCTGGCGGCAGGGCCCAGGCCGGGGGACGGGTTCCAGCTTCAGGGCATCGGACTGTTCCTGACGATGGCCGCCGGCGTGGCGACCTGCTGTTTCTCGCTCAAGGAGATCCGCACCCGCATGAAGCTGCTCGAGGTCAGCGCGATGGCGGCGGTGGCCGTCTTCTGCATGGCGTTGTCGGTGGTCTATCTGAACTTCCTCGGCGAGCCGCAGGACCTGGTCTCGGTCGTTGCCGCCGCCGGCCATCATGCCTTGGCCGCCTTCCTGGGCGGCTTGTTGATCCAGAGCCTGCTGCCGCTGATCGAGAAGACGTTCCGCATCGCTACGAGCATGACCCTGCTGGACTATTCCGACGCCAACCAGCCCCTGCTCAAAAAACTGGCGATGGAGGCGCCCGGGACGTTCAGTCACAGCCTGTTGATCGGCTCCATTGCGGAGGCGGCGGCCGAGGCGATCGGCTGCAACGGACTTCTGTGCCGGGTCGGGGCCTATTACCACGATATCGGCAAGATCAACAAGCCCAAGTACTTCGTCGAAAACGAGATGGGATCGGCCAGCAAACACAAGGAATTGTCTCCGGCGATGAGCCAATTGATCATCGTTGGCCACGTCAAGGACGGCGTCGAGATGGCCAAGGAGTACGGGCTTCCCAACGTGCTGCGCCAGTTCATCGAGACCCACCACGGCACCACGCTGGTTGAGCCGTTCTATCATCAGGCGATCAAGAAGCATGAGGACGCCGATCCGACGGGCAAGAAGCCCAAGGGCGCGCCGCCGTGTGAAAGCGAATTTCGGTACGCCGGCCCGAGGCCGAAGACGAAGGAGGCCGCGATTATCATGCTCTCCGATGCGGTCGAGGGCGCCGTCCGGTCGCTGGGCGATGTGACGTTGGCAAAAGTCGAGATCGTCGTGCACAACATTGCCATGAAGCGATTGCAGGACGGCCAGTTCGACGAGTGCGATCTGACGCTCCGCGAACTCAGTGGGATCGAGGCGAGCATGTCGAAGTCGCTGGCGGCCCACTACCACGGCCGAATCGCCTATCCGACGCCCGCCGATGCGCCGCTGCCGCCGCCGAAAGCCGCTGTGCCCAGGATGGTCGAGACGTAGGGGGCCATGAACAACATTGCGATCACATGGCAGACCGAGGATGTCCCGGCCGACGAGCCTGCATTGGAATCGCTGGTTCGTGCGATCTGCGGGAAGTTCGGTGTCTCCGGGGCGACGGTCGGCGTGGCGGTCGTCGATGATGCGCAGATCGGCGAGTTGAACCGGCGGTTTCTCGGTCATGAGGGCCCCACGGATTGCCTGAGTTTCGATCTGTCGGATCACGACGCGCGGGTCTTCGACCTCATTGTCAACGGCCAGATGGCGGCGCGTGAGGCGGCGCAGCGCGGCCATCCGGCTCGGGCCGAGCTGGCGCTGTATGTGACGCACGCCTTGCTGCACCAACTGGGGTTTGACGACGTCACACCCGACCAGGCTCGCCGGATGCACGAAACAGAAGATGAGATTCTGCAACACGTGGGCCTCGGAGTGGTGTATAATGGCCCCCCGCGATCGTGATGGGCCGGCAGGTGGTTGTCGGTCCGAATTGGGGATTGGATTGAAAGGATAGTCACAGGTGGGCTTCATCGGTTGGGCCGTGTTGTTGATTTGCCTGCTCGTTGGGGCGACACTGTTCTTTTCCGTCAACGCCATCGCGCTGCGTAGTTTCTCACGCCTCCGATTGCAGGAGGCGTTCAAGGCCGCCAACGGAGAGGAACGGCCCAGGCTGGTCGATACCCTGGCAGAGAACGCGGATCGCCTGAGTCTGGCGTGTTCGTTCTATCGGCTCGTCGCCAATTTCTGCGCGTTGCTGCTGCTGATGGCGATGCTCTCGACGCTGCGGAACCACGTGCTCAGCCCCGGCAGCTACGTCCTGGTCTTCTTCGTCGCGCTGGCGATCTTCTCTGTGTTCAGTCTGGCGATCCCGCATGCGTGGGCCAAGTACGCCGGGGAGAAACTGCTCAGCCGAACCTACTACGTGCTGATGTTTTTCGCATTCCTGGCGACCCCCATTCTCTATGTTCTCCAGTTGTATGACGGGTTCGTGCGCCGTCTGGCCGGCGTCACCGACGTGACACCCGAAGAGCAGTTGGAAGAGAAACATGAGGAATTTCTGGAGGATCTCGAACAACACCGAATGGAAGGGACGTTCGATGAGGAAGAGCAGGAGATGATCGAGAACGTTCTCGAACTGAGCGAGAGCCGGGCCGACGAGATCATGACGCCACGCACGGACCTCGTTGCCATTGAGGTCCACTCCGATCTGCCGACCGTGCTCGAGGCGATCAAGAAGGCGGGCCACTCTCGCATCCCCGTCTACGAGGAGAACATCGACAATATCGTCGGGTTCATTTACGCCAAGGACCTGCTGGCCGAAATCGGCAAGGATCCAAGCCAGTTCTGCCTGCGTGATCGGATGCGCGAGGCGTACTTCGTGCCGGAGAGCAAACCCCTGCGGGCGTTGCTGCACGAGTTTCAGAACCAGAAGCTGCATATTGCCGTGGTGCTCGACGAGTACGGCGGGACCGCGGGCATCGTCACGCTTGAAGACATCATCGAGGAACTGGTCGGTGAGATCACCGACGAATACGAAGAAACGCCGCCGGCATCGGTCAAACAGGTCGATGAGAACACCATCGAGGTCGACGCGCGGACCTACGTCGATGATCTCAACGATGAGTACGAACTGGATCTGCCGGACGATGAGGACTATGACACGGTCGGGGGCTTTGTTTTCGCTCGACTGGGCTATGTTCCGAAGACAGGCGAGCACTTCGATTACAAGAACCTCCAGTTTACGATTGCCTCGGCCGAATCGCGACGCATCAACCGCATCACAATCCGGAAAGTGCCGGAAGCGTAGCCATGCTGACCAGAGATCGCGCCGTCTGCATTCGCTGTGTCGACTACTCTGAGACCTCGCAGATCGCCACCTTCTTCGCACGGCTTGCGGGCAAGATCAGCGTCATTGCCAAGGGTTCCAAGCGGGCCAAGTCCGCCTTTGACGGGCCGATCGAGGTCCTGTCGTATGGGGACATCGTCTTCACGGGCGCCGACAAGGACAAGCTGGCGACCCTGACGGAGTACCAGCAGCAGCCAATGCGAGGGGGATTGCGGCGGAATCTCTTTGCTCTGGACAGTGTGTTGTTTGCCGCCGAACTGCTCGGCCGTCTTACCCACGATTGCGATCCGCATCTGATTCTCTTCGACCAGTTCGTCGAGTTGATCCAGGACCTCGACCAACAGGCCGCGGATGGGCCGCGTCGCGACATCCTGCTGCGACTGGTCCTGTTTCAATTGGCTCTGCTGCGGGAGGTGGGCCTGCGGCCGAACCTCAAGACGTGCGCCAATTGCCGAAGATCGCATTCGTCCGACTGGCGGGAAAGCTACTTCAGCAGCTCCGCCAACGGGCTGGTCTGCCGCGATTGCGAGATGCACTTCCCCGAGCGGGTCCGGCTCAGCGGCCCGGCTGCTCGCACCCTGGCCAATCTCAGACAGATCGGCCAGACCCCCGAGAACGTCCTCGACGAAATCGAGGCGGTCCTGATCCACCATTTCACCGAGACCCTCGGGACTCGCCCCAAAATGGCCGCCCACATCCTGAAATCACGTCCGAGATAGCCGGCGGTCACACTCACACCGGTAGGGCCGGGGCTCAGTCAAACAGCGCCGGCTCATCCTCAGGATGCCTGCTCTTCTTCGGTCCGAGGCCGAGGTGGTCGCGGGCCTGGGGGGTGACTTCGCGGCCTCGCTTGGTCCTCCGGACGAAGCCGATCTGGAGCAGGTAGGGCTCGACGACGTCTTCGAGGGTGTCGCGTTCTTCGCCCAGGGTCGCGGCGATGGCTTCAATCCCGGCCGGGCCGCCGTCGTAGATGTTGACCAGGGCCTTGAGGAAGGCCCGGTCGAGCGGATCGAGGCCCAAGGCGTCGATCTGTTCCATCTTCAGGGCGTTCTCGACGATGTCGGTGCTGAGAACGCCGGAACCCTTGACCTGAGCGTAATCGCGGACGCGTTTGAGCAGGCGGTTGGCGATTCGCGGCGTCCCGCGCGAGCGACTGGCGATCAGCTCCAGCGTACCGTCCTGGCAGTCGAGTCTCAGCAGTCGGGCCGATCTCGCGAGAATCTCCGTCAGTTCCGGCGTGCTGTAGAAATCGAGGTGGTACAGCATCCCGAACCGGCTCCGCAGCGGCGCGCTGAGCAGGCCCGCCCGCGTCGTGGCGCCAACCAGCGTGAACCGTTTCAGCGGGAAATTGATCGTCTTGGCATGCAGCCCGCTATCGACGGTGTAATCGACCTTGAAGTCCTCCATCGCCGGATAGATGAACTCCTCGACCGGCGTGCTGAGCCGGTGAATCTCGTCGATGAACAGGACATCGCCGGTGTTGACGCTGCTGAGCAGGCCCATCACGTCGCCGGCCTTGACCAGGGCCGGACCGGACGAGCAGCGGATCTTCGCCCCCATCTCGTTGGCCACGACGTGGGCCAGAGTGGTTTTGCCCAGGCCCGGCGGGCCATAGAACAGAATGTGCTCGAGAGGCTCCGACCGCTGGCAGGCCGCCTGGATCGCGATGCCCAGCTTCTCTCGAATGTTTGGCTGGCCGATGCATTCGTCCAGACGTTGAGGTCGAAGGGCGCTGGTGAAAACCTCCTCCGCCTCATTGAGGGACTGTCCACTGATGACTCTTCCGATTGCCATAGCCAGAGCATACACGACCAGCCGCAGATTTCAAGTACGGGCGAAGAATCATTCGCCCCTGGCCGGAGCGATCTTTCACCCCTACCGATTGGCGATATGCCGCTCGTATTCGGCGCGGGTATCGACCATCTCCAACTGGGTCCCGCCCCACGGCTCCTGCCCGGTGAAGTTGGTCGTATTGAATGCCGCATGGTCGATCCGTCCCTCGGGTCCCTCGATCCCCCAGGAATCCGTTCGATAGACGCGGGCCCCTTCATTTTCAGCGACCCATGTTCCCTGCCCGAGCGTGGTCTGGCTCCACATATAGCTGGTGTAATCCCGGCTGCGATCCGCATCGCGCAGACTGTCCATGTACTGGTCGAACGCCTGGTTACTCTCGGCGATGGAGTTCTGCAGGTTGCGGTTGAGCTGCTGCTGCCGGGCGTAGCGATTCTGCATCTCGCCGCCGAACCACTGCTGATTGACCTGGGTGGACTTGATGATCTGGAGGTACAGAGGCAGCCATTCGTCGTATTCGTTGTCGGGCGCCCAACTGCCGTCGGCCAATACCTGCCAGACCGGGCTCATCGGTATGGCGATGCACTGGACCGCGAAGAGACCACGAAGCGTCGCACCGGTCGCGAGGCTACGGAAGCGGACATGCATCAGACGCGCATCGACCTGCATGCCCTGCGCCTGGAACTGGCGGATCGAGTCGGCGGCCTCAGGAATGGCCTGTTCGGTGGGGCACTCACCCAGCAGTTGCAGATCCGTCCCGACCTGCCCGAGTTGCAGGACCAGGCCCAGCGCCTGCAGTGGCGGCTGATATGACGCATTGATCGTTCCGGGCACGGGGAACTGAGTGGGAATGACCGTATGGCTGCCCGATCCGACCCCGCGCTGCTTGGTTTGCGGGTTGTCGAACGTTGTGAATTGGACCTTTTGTCCCTGAAGACTCCAGCCCTGCGGGATCTGGAGTGCCATGGACTGATCCGGAAGGGCCGCCGGGCGAAGAGGCACCTGCCGCCCGGCTCGTCGCGACGCCTGCTGGATCATCGCGGCCGGCGAGAGCACCTGCCCGCCTTGCGGCGCCGGCGCCTGCGTGGCGAACTGGCGACCGCGTTCCTGAACGGCCGCCATCCCTTCTGGTGCAAAGGCGAGATTGGCGGCCACCGCAATCAGGGTGGGGCGAACCTCGTCCCACAGGTCCTCGCGGGCCAGGAGGATGTAGACGGTGCCGGTACGCTGCGTGTGGAAGAAGTAGCCGCGTCCGATGCCCTTCTCCCCTTCATCGATCAAAGTAATTTCGGCGATGGTGCGCTCTCGCTCCGGCGTGGAATTGATGCTGGCGACCTTGAGGGTGGGAATCTCCGCCGCTATGGCTGTCAGACACTTGGCCGCCAGGACGACGGAGTCCTTGATCTCCTCGTCGGTGGGGAAGGTCATGAACATGACGGCGGCCTTTTCTGCCGGGTCCATCAGCGAGAGGCCGAAGGCGCCCTCGCCCAACGGTTCCTGGTTCACCGTCCAGTCCCTGGGTTTGTAGAGGAGCACTTTGCCGTCGGGAGACTCGTATCTTTCGAGATCCGGGCCGGCCTGCATTGTTGGGGGGCCTTGTTCATTCGTCTGTGGGATGGGGGCCGGGCTGGCAATTCGGTTTCCGCATTCAGGGCAGAACCTTGCCCCAGCCGGCAGCTTGGCGCCGCACTGGGGGCATGCTGTGACGGGGGCTGGTTGGGCAAGTCCTGCGCCGCAGGCCGGACAGAATTTCGCACCCGCCTTCGCCAGCGCGCCGCACTGCGGGCAGCGCGTCTTGCCCGCAACCTCGATGGGTTCTGTCGGCGTGGATGCAGGTGCAGGCGTCTGCGTCGGCCGGACGTTGGTGGAGGTCAGAACCGCGGTGATCTCCTGGCCGCCAACCTGCATGGCCTGGCGCACTCCGCCGATCCCGTCGGCATAGTGACTGATCGACACCATAGGTGCCTGGCCCGGCACCGTGACAGTCGATTGCACCCTGACACAGTCGAATGTCCCTGCCGGCGTCTGGACTCTCTCGGCTCCAAGCCACCGGTTCGTCGTGGTGATCGACATGCCGAACTGACTTGTCGTGGACGTCCATGTCTGGCCCTCCTGGACCGGCAGCTTGATCCGCAGGACCGGCGGATCGTAGCGCATCTCCTGGCCCTGGGCTTGGGACATGTATGTTTTGACGCCTTCGGCGTCGGTGGCCATGTACTGCCGTTGGGTCTGCCAGCCCATGCGGGTCTCGACCACGGCGCAGCGGACCGCGCCGACCTGGGCGTATCCCACGACCGCAACGGTCATCTCCACACCCGTAGACATGGCGTAGGACCACTGGTTGCCCTCTTTCAGGGGAAAGTAGTCCGCCCCCGGCGCGGCGCAGGTCAGGACGGCAGTCAGAACAGCGGCGAATCGCACGGCTCTCATGGAATCCTCCTATGACCTTGAACACTGCACACGTCATGTTTCGCTGTCACATCGCGATCGGCATGATATCCCTCACCCTGCGGGCCGGTCAAGTCCAAATGCCGCCGGGCCGGCGGGGGATTTGGTTGTGGTCGGGGGCGGGGCGGGGTAGAATAGCAGCGCCGCAGGTGACGCGGCGGGAAGGGCCGGGCCGAGAGCCGGCCGGCTCATCAGATCGGTTTCCGACGGACATCAGAAGAGCAGCACATTGACCGAGACGCACGAATTATCTCTGACCGGTAAGAAGGCGCGTCTGGCTGTTGGGCAGCGGCTGGGCAAATACCGCTTGGAGGCCCATCTGGGCACCGGTGGCAGTTGTGAGGTCTGGCGGGCCAGGGATAGCGTTGAAGACATCCGTGTGGCCTTGAAGATCCCTCTGGTGGGAGTGGGGGGCGAGCGCGATAGCGAGCAACTGTTTCGCGAGGTCCGTCTGGTTGCCAAGCTGCGGCACCCGCATATCATGCCCATCAAGAACGCCGATGTCATCGATGGCTACGCGGTCCTGGCGACCGAGCTGTCGGTCGGGACCCTGGAAGACCGCTCGCGGCCGATGTCGGTTCGGCGAATCCTGTCGATCGGGCTCCAGGTGCTTGACGGGCTGGCCTACGCGCATCGGCATCGGGTGGTGCACTGCGACGTGACGCCCAACAACATCTTCCTGTTCCCGGACGGTCGCGTGGCGCTGGGCGATTTCGGTATCAGTCTGAAGATCAAGGGCCGCATGGCGACGGTGGACGACTTCGGCACGCCCGGCTACGTCGCGCCCGAGCAGGCCTACGGCAAGCCCACTTATCAGAGCGATTGCTTCGCCGTCGCGTTGATTCTGTATGAGTATCTGACGGGCGTGCTGCCGCGCTGGCCGTTCCGCTGGCCGCCTCGGGGCTACCAACGACTACGCGAACGGACGAGCCTGGCGATGCTGGCGTTTCTCAAGCGGGCGCTGGCGATCGATCCGCAGCGGCGATTTGCGGACGCTGAGGAGATGCGGGCGGCGCTGATCGAGGTGCTGCCGAAGGGCCTTCGTCTGGCCGCCGGCGGCAAGGGCCACGAGCGGCACAAGCTCGACTGGCGCAAGGTGCGGCGCGGTGCATTCATGAAGCGATACGACAAGGTCCTGTCGGCCTCGTTTCGGTGCGTCGATTGCGGCGAGCCGATCACCGAGACCATGGAAATCTGTCCCTGGTGCGGCAGCGAGCGGAATCGGTTCGAGGCCAGCACCGCGCTAAGCCACATCTGTCCGCGCTGCGGCAAAGGAGTGCTGCCGGAGTGGCGCTACTGCCCCTGGTGCTACGGTCCGGGCTTCAAATCACCGAGCGAGACGCGCACGAAGGGCGTCCGCTATCACGGGCGGTGCACGCACTGCGGCGGCGGGCTGATGCGGTTCATGCGGTATTGTCCGTGGTGCCGGCGGAAGGTTCGCAAGCCGTGGCACGTTCGCCCGTTCGGCGAGGTCTGTGGCCGGTGCAAGTGGTCCGTGGACACGGAGTTCTGGGACTACTGCCCGTGGTGCAAGCAGTGTCTGGTCGAGTGAACCGAGCAGGGAGGTGACGATGATCGAGCCTTTGGGCGCAACGGAAGGTGCTACGGACAGATTCCTCTGGGCGGCCGCCAGCGATATTGGCAGGTTGCGCGAGGACAATCAGGATGCCTTTGCCGCTGAGCCCGAAGCAGGGCTGTTCCTCGTCGTGGACGGGATGGGGGGCCATCGTGGCGGGGCTATCGCGGCCGCGACGGTCGCACAGGATCTTCCCCCTGTCATCGAACTCGGCCTGGACCGTCTTCGAACGCGCAACGGTCGCTCGATCCGACGCCTGCTGCGAAAGGCGATTCTCGACCAGAGCCGGCACGTTCATCGTGAGGGCGACAGCGAGAGCGGCTGTATCGGGATGGGGGCGACCCTGGTCCTGGCCCTGTTTGCCGGTGATCGCGTCTACATTGCCAACGTGGGCGACAGCCGCATCTACCGCCTGCGCAAGGGCCGGCTCGAGCAATTCAGCGAAGACCATTCGGTGGTTTCCGAACTGCTCGGCGCCGGGCAGATCACGCCGGATGAGGCGGCCAACCATATCGACCGAGGCGTGGTGACCCAGTACATGGGCATGCCGGAGGCCGTCGAACCGCACGTCCGCTCGGCGGCGCTGAAGCCGGGTGATCGGTTCCTGCTCTGCACGGACGGCCTGACCGACCTGGTGAGCGACGAAGCGATTGCAGAGACACTTGTGGCAAACCCAGAACCTCAAGCGGCGTGCCGAACGCTCGTCGAGGCCGCCAACCGGGCCGGAGGCACCGACAATGTGACGGTTATCCTGACGCTCTGGACGGGCAATGGACGGACGTAGACTGTCGCGATGGTTCCGAGATCAACGGAAATCGGCCCGAGCAACGCGTTTTTCCCATGCCGTGTGTTCCTTCCTTGCGGAATGCTCCTGAGGCCGCTATGATGGGCCGAAATCCAAGAGGGCAACCACGTTTGGAGTCAATTATGGCGCACAAGTTCATCACGGAGATCGAGCCGGCTGAGACGATCAACGACATCTACCTGGTTCGAGATCCGATCCTGCGCAGCACCACGAAAGGCGATCTGTACATTGCGATGTTCCTGTGCGACCGGACCGGCCAGTTGAACGGCCGGATGTGGCAAGCCAGCGAGACGGTCTACAAGTCGCTGCCGAAGCCCGGCTTCGTCCACATCAAGGGCCGCAGCGAGTTGTACCAGAACAACCTGCAGATTGTCGTCAATACGATCACACCGATCGATCCGAGCAAAGTCACTGTCGAGGATTTCCTGCCGCGCACGACCGGCGACGTTGCGCAGATGTTTGCAGAGGTCAAACAGATTGTCGGTGGGATCGGAAACGCGTCCCTGAAGGCATTGATGGGGGCGTTTCTGAGCGACAAGGAGATGATGGACAACTTCTGCTCGGCGCCGGGCGGCATGAAGCTGCACCACGGTTGCATCGGGGGTTTGCTTGAGCACACGCACAACATGCTCCGCGTGGCCAGCGCGATCCTGCCGCTCTATCCGCACGTCCAGGGCGATCTGGTACTGGCCGGTGTTTTTCTGCACGACATGGGCAAAACCGAGGAGCTGTCCTACGACATGGCGTTTTCGTACACCGACTCGGGCCAGTTGATCGGGCATATCAACAAGACGCTGCTGATGATCCACCGCAAGGCCGATGCGTTGCGGGCCGAAGGGGTTGAAATCAATCCGGAGGTTCTCGATGCCCTGGGACATATCATCCTGGCGCATCACGGCCAGTACGAGTTCGGTTCGCCCAAGCTGCCGGCGACGGCCGAGGCCTTCATGGTCTACTACATCGACGACCTCGACGCCAAGATGAACCAGGTCAACGCGGCGATCCAAGGGGAGGTCAGCGACGCGAACTGGACCGCCTTTCAGGGACCGCTCCAGACGCGTCTGTACCGCAAACGCATCGAATAGGGTCCGTCGTGGCCTGGAGTGCGGCGCTCTCAGCAGGCCGGTCGTTCGGGCCCATCCGCAGACGCGCCTTCGTCGAGCGGCTCAGCCTGAAGAATCTCACGGAGGCTGTGCCTGGCGAGAAAGCGCCGCTGGGCCTGCACGAGCCTGCCGAGCATTTCGGGCTCGTTCAGATCGGGCTGGGCCAGCGCCGCGGCCGCCAGCGCCTCGCTGATTTCCGACAACGTGATGTGCTCCGGGTCCCTGGCCGGGACGAACCCCACTTGGGGCTCCGACGTCTTGACCAGAAGCTTTGCTTTCACGAGGTAGTCGAGAATGTCGTCGCCCAACTCCAGCGGCAGGCGGAGTCGATTGCACAGGGCCTCGCACGACAGGGGCCCTTCATCCCGCGCGAAGGTCCGGGCGATCTCCCGTGCGATGTTGATCACCGTCAGATCGTTCGTGATGAAATACTCCTGTTTGCCGTTCTTGGACGATTCGATCTCGGCGGCATCGAGCGTTTTGAGGTGCTGGGTCGTGTAGGTCAGTTGGAGCCCGAACAGGGCGATGAGCCAGGTGATGTGGATCCAGAAGACGCTCAGGGGGATCAGGCCGAGGACGCCGTAGATCTTGCTGTAGGGGATGAACTGCGTCACGTACGTGCTGAAGCCGTGTTTGGCGAAGCTCCAGACCAGGGCGGCGACCGCGGCCCCCCAGAGGGCGGCGGCCGGATTGACCTTCGTACTCGGCAAAACGAAATAGAGCAGGAAGAAGGCCAGTAGCGACAGAAGATAGGACAGGATCACCGGGACGATGCGATAGGCCAGCACCGTTGTCTCGATGTCCCGGATGGCAGCGTATTGCGTGGTGACGTAGATGCCCACTCCCACGAGCAGCGGGCCAAGGGTCAGCAGCGCCCAGTAGTTGATCATCCGGTGCAGGAAGCTGCGGCCGCGCGAGACGTGCCAGATGTGGTTGAACGCCCGCTCGATGGTCGACAGCAGCGCCAGGGCTGCCCAGATGACCAGCACGGCGCTGAGCAGGCTCAGCGACTTGCTGTTGACCCCGCCGAAGAACCGTTGGATGATACTGTCCAGATAGTCGGTGAGCATGACCTTCTCATCCGGATTCTCCTCATTCTGGCTGTATTCGATTTTCGTCAGGTGCAGTTGTTCATAGGCAAACTGCTTTACCCGGTCGCCGATGTCCTGGTATGCGGGAAACGATTGGAAGATCAGCAGCACCACGATGGCCAGAGGGACCAGACCGAAGATCGTGTAATAGGACAGGGATGCCGCCTGCTGGCCGGCGCGATTGCGTTTGAGCAGCCGGATGCAGTGCGACCACAGCTTGATCTGGAAGACCAGAAAACGACTTGCCCGGCCCAGTTGGGCGGTGGGTGTCGTTGATAGCTCTCTCAGAAGTTTCATGCCCGTCCATTCATCCGAACAGATCCCCGAGTCCTCGGAACAGTTCTTCCTGTAGGAACTTCTTCAGATCCAGCTTGGGGCTGCTGATCGTCCCGGTCAGGGGGACGCCGATTCGCTGCCCGGCCTGCCCCTGCTTATCGACCCTTGCCGTCCGCCCCTTGAATGTCCAGGGCAGGGTGACGGTCATATCGAGCGTTTGATCCAGGCCGATGGCCCCGCCGAAGCTGATCGGGTTGTCGCCTACGTCGATCTGCATGTTGTCGTATCGGACGATCCCGTTCTGGAGCGACAGATTCGTGGGGCGAATCGTCAGTCTCTGGCCCCGCAGACTCTGGCCGGTGGCCTTGAGGATCTCGTCGAGCAGGCCGGAGGCTTCCACAAGCACGTTATCGGCCGAAATGGTGCCTGTGACTTCCGCCTTTCGCTCCAGGCCTGCCGCCAGCGGGATGACCAGGGTCTGGCACTCGAAGTTGGCGATTCCGCTGAGCCCCGTGACGTTGGCGAACAGGGGGTTGACGTACTGAAGCAGGGTTCCCGTCATCTCCTTGTTCAGTTCGATGCCCTTGGCCAGCACCAGCGGTGCGGCGGTACGCAGCAGCGGGTTCCTTTCTTTGAAGTCCGCCTGACCGGCGAAGCTGAGCTGTCCGTTGTTGGCCGTGGTGCTGAACGGCTCGATCTTCATCAGGCCTTTCTCGACGTTGACCTGGACATCGGTGGCGCCGATGTTCAACCCCTTGTAGCTCGCACTGTCGAAGCCCACCTTTGCCGAGCCGTCAAGGTTCGCCATCAGTCCGTTGGGATCGTCGGCGGGGTAGTTGCTCGCGAAATCCAGCGAGATTTCCCGCTGGCCCGACATTTCCAACCCCTCGGGCAGGAAGGGCGAGGCAAGCTGGCCGACGGCTGCCCAATCGCACTCCCCTTGCACCGCGCCCTGGACCTGAATGCGGTTGTCCTGGCGGACCTGCTTGATCTGGCCCATCCGGATTTTGATCTGCCCGCTGTCCAGTGTGAACGTCTCCATAGCGAACGTCTTGGCTTCCGGATTCACCAGCGCGTCAAAGACGACCGTAACCTGTTTCTCGGCAAAGGGTTTCTTATCGGGGGTGGAGAGCACGAAATTCTGGATGCGGGTGTCGTCTGTGCGGATGCGATAGGCGCCCTCCTGGCCGGTCACGGTCAGCGTTGATTCCGCGAGGCCCTGCAAGCGGAGGTTCTGGGGAAGCGATGCAAAGAGGACCGCGTACGGCGTGATTTTCTGGAGATCGACGTTGCGAGCCGAGACGGCCGCGTTCATCGGAACGGACGATGTCTTGTCCAGCGGAATCGACGCGTTCTTGACGGCGATCGCGCCGAAGGTGCCCTGGGCGTCGAGACGATCGACCGCCAGCGCCTGCTTGGCCTGATCCAGATCGAATGCAAACGCAATATCGGCCGCCGGCTCCGAGACGCTGTTGCCGTCGGCGCCGGTCAGCACGAGCTGTCGCAGAGAAGCGTCTCCCGTTGCTCCGATGTGTTCGTCCTGAATCGCGATCTGTCCCTTGCTCATCACCTGGCCCGTCATGCGGTAGGGGCCCAGATCGGCGAACTGACCCAGCTCAGATTGAAACTTCGCGAGGTCGACCTGCCCATCGTAGGCGATGTCGTTGAAGTCGCCCTTGGCGGTGACCTGAGCGAATGCGGCGGACAGATCCATCGCGTCGAGGTGCACGGCCCTGTCGTCGGCAGACAGCCTGAGATTGGCGACGACGGGCTCGCTGAGGGCCAGGGGTTTGCCGTCCACGGTTCCTGCCAGCCCCGTGATCTGCGTCTGGGCCAGGACGATGGCCCGGCCGCCCTCGGTGGTGGTGTTGATGTCTCCGCGAGCCTGGCCGCCCGTGATCTGCATGCCTTCCTTCAATCCGAATGTCGCGGGCATCTGTGACAGCAGGGCGGGCAAGTTGCAGTCGAAGCTGCCTTTGAGGTTATAGCTTGCGTCGCTCTTGAGCAGATCGGTCAGCGACTTGGCCGTCAACGGGACGGCTCCGGCCGCGGTGACGTTCGCCCAGTCTGTATGGGCATCCAACTGCTCGATCTTGACGGTTTGACCCTCCCGCATCAGCTTGGCGTCAACCGTCAGTTTTGAAGTCCGCACCCGGTCGCCCTTCAGGAGGGCCCCGGTGATGTCTACGTTCTGGCCTGCGACGGCAGCACGGAGTGTCTCCAGTTCACCATCCTGAACGGCCGTGGTGATATCGGCGGAGAGTCGGCCCTGGGCCTGCAATTCGACTCCCGCCAGCTCGAAGATCGGCGCCAGCGACTCGAGGTCCAGGTCGTTGACCTCGATCACCACATCACCCGTGGTGCCCTTGAAGGTCCAGCCGCCGGCCTTGGTCGGCGTCACTGTGCCCGCCGCGTGGATGGTGGCGGCGTCTTCCGCCTCGCCGACGGCCATCTTTGCCTCAAATCGCGAAGGCTGTCCCGGAAGTCGGAGGTTCAGTGTCGAATTCAGTTGTGCGATTTGGACGGCCTTTCCGGCCGTGTCCGTGATGCGAACGCTTGCGTCGTTGATCGTTATGTCACCGAGCAACGCCATCGCGGCCGCAGGCGGGGGGGATGCTTCCGAAGTGCCGCCCGGCGTGGGGGCCGGGGTCGGCCTCTTTCGCAGATCGATCTCGACCGCCGGCTTGTCGATGACGGCCCGGCTGAGCGAAATCGTTCCGCCCAGCAGCGAGACCAGATGAGGTTGGACATCGATCCCGTCGATGCTCACCGCGGCCCAGCCGCTCGGCTCGCGGAAACTGAAGGCGGAGATCCGTACGCCTTTCCGCCACCCCACCGACAGGTCTCCGATGTCCGTGGTGCCCCCTGTCGATTGGCTGATCTTCGCCTGGATCATGCGCCGGAACCCGTCCGAAGACAAGTATACGGGCGCGAGGATCACTAACAGCACAAGGAGGAGCACGACGCCCAACAATACCCAAGGCCATCTCCTTCGCCGCCTCGTTGTTTTCTCCATTGGTCTGTCGCCATTCTGGATAGCCATATCGCTGCTCCTTCTGCTCATAGCTCGTGGAATACACTACCGACCATCATCCATAGTATTCCCACTTGTTTCCAGCGCAAAAGCCTGAATAGTGAGTTTGCAGGTCAGCACGGATTCCCTGAGCATTACGCTCGGGCGCGAGGGCAGTTCAGCGGCGAAACGCGAGATCACGGTGGGGACGCAGACGCTGTGCGGAGGGGCGATCCAGGATTTCGGATGGTGGAATCAGGGGCCGAAGGCGGGATCAGCTCTCCATGATCTCCTTGGACTTGTGCGCAACCATGCCGTCCACCTTGTCGGTGAACTCTTTGGTGATATCGTCGCACTGCTTCTTGCCGGCCTGGAGATCGTCCTCGGTGATCGTCTTGTCCTTCTGCTGCTGTTCGAGTTGCTTGATCGTATCCCGCCGCACGTTGCGAACGCTGACCTTCGTCTGCTCGCCGGCCTGCTTGGCTTGGTGGACGAGCTGCTTGCGTCGCTCTTCGCTCAGAGGCGGAATGTTCAGGCGAATGAACTTGCCTTCTACGATGGGTGCAATGCTCAGATCGCTGCTCTTGATGGCCTTCTCGATGTCCCTGACCGAGGCGGGATCGAACGGCTTGATCACGAGTTGGTCCACCTCAGGGGCAGATACTGTGGCGAGGGACTTCAGTGGGGTGGGGTTGCCGTAATACTCGACCTTCAGATGCTCGACCAGGCCCGGGGTGGCGCGCCCGCCGCGAAAGGCCTTCAGTTCATCCTGGAGCACCTCGACGGCTTTTTGCATCTTGGACTTGCTCTCGGAGATCGTTTTCTGCATTGGCATAGCTTACCTCTTTGTTGTCAATTGCGTCAAACCGCTGTTGTCTCAGGTCGGTCCGATCAGGGTACCGATCGGTTCGCCGCAGATGGCCTTGGTGATGTTGCCTTTCTTGAAGATGTTCAAGACCACGATCGGGATCCCATTGTCCCTGCAGAGGCTGATGGCGGCATGATCCATGATCCGCAGGCCCTGCCGCAGGACCTCCTCATACGAGATGCGGTCGAAAAGCTTGGCGTGAGGGTCCTTCTTCGGATCGTCGCTGTAGACCCCGTCGACTTTGGTGGCCTTGATCAGCAGGTTTGCATCCAGTTCGGAGGCCCGCAGGGCGGCGCAGGTGTCGGTGGTGAAGAAGGGGTTGCCCGTTCCGCCGGCCAGAATGGTCACCCGGCCATGTTCGAGATGGTGCAGGGCCCGGCGACGGATGAACGGCTCGCACATGGCCGCGACTTCGATGGCGCTCATCACGCGCGTCGGCTGACCGATCCGTTCGAGCGATTCCTGCAGCGCGCAGGCGTTGATAATGGTGGCCAGCATGCCCATGTAGTCGGCTGTATTGCGCGGGATGTGACTGCGACGCGAGAAGGCCTCCCCTCGCAGAATGTTACCAGCGCCAACGACGACCGCGACCTGCGGCCCCAAGCGACAGATCTCTGTGATCCGCTCGGCTATAGACTCCACCAGGGTGCCGCTGATGCCGAACGCGCCCGGTTCGCAGAAGCTCTCGCCGGAGAGCTTGAGCAAGATACGCTGGTATTGACAATCTCCCATGACCTCAGCGGCCCCTTCCGTGGCAGCCGTTTCGCCCTCGAGTGAATCGCCGGAGAATTCGTCCCCGGTGGTCAACCGACTTCATATCTGACGAAACGCTTGATCGTCGCCGTGCCGCCAGCCGCCTTGGCAGCCTCCTCGATCACTTGGCTGACGGTCTTGCTGTCGTCCTTGACGAAAGGCTGCTCCAACAGGCAGTTCTCGGCATAGAACTTGTTCATCTTGCCGTCGACGATGCGATCAACGATCTCGGCCGGCTTATTCTTGACTTGCTCGGCGTAGACCGCTCGTTCCTGCTCGATGACTTTCGGATCGATGCCGCTCTTGTCGAGCGCCAATGGCTTGCTGGCGGTGATGTGCATCGCGATATCCATCATGGCCCGCTTGACAGCCTCGGACTGGGCTACCTTTGGATCGCTCACGTCGATCTGGACCATTGTGCCAACCTTGTTGTTGAAATGGATATAGGCGGTGATCAGCCCCGGTCCAGCCAGCTTGAAGCGGGCATAGTCGCCCACGAGGGTCTTCTCTCCCGTCTTGCTGACGATTTCGGTCAGTACGTCGTTGAAAACCTTCCCGTCTTTGGCAGTCTGAAGTAAAGCGTCGGTCCCCTCATCGGCTGGGCAGACGAGGGCATAGTCGGCCAGAAGGGCGGCCGCCGCGACGAAATCGGCGCTCTTGGCGACGAAGTCGGTTTCGCAGCAGAGCGAGACCAGTACACCCGTCTTGCCTCCATCGGTCATCTTGGAGACAACCAGGCCATTCGACGTCTCGCGTTCGGCTCGTTTGGCCAGTGTGGCCAGGCCCTTCTTGCGGAGAATTTCCATCGCCTTGTCTAAATCGCCGGCGGATTCCTGGAGGGCCTTCTTGCAGTCCATCATGCCCTGCCCGGACATGTTGCGAAGTTTCATGACGGCCGAAGCTGAGATTTCTGCCATTGGATCGACTCCTGTCTTGCTATTTCAAAGGTTCACGAATTTCGGAGAAGACTTCCAAACTCGCCCAAGCGGGACATTCCCCCGACGAGGCGGGCGGAAACCACCTCCGAGCCCTCCCGTGCCCTCTTTCACGGTCTGAGGTCGTCCGTCGGGTTCGGGCATCCCCGAAGCAGTGGGAAGGGTTGTTGTTATGCGTCCGAGGCCGGTGGTTCGGATTCCACGGCGGCGGTGCCTTCCTCCGGCACCGAGAGGACCTCGCTGTCACCGGCTTGTTCCTCTGCCGCAACCGCCGCACCGGCGGCCCCATCGGCACGCGCCATGACCGGGCGTCGACTTGGACGAGCCTTCCGAGGCCTGGCGTCGACCGACTCCTGCTGTCGGATGGAAACCATCGTCTTGCCGATCGCCACGGCGTCGGCCAGTTCGTTGAGGATGATCTCAACGGCGCGAATCGAGTCGTCGTTGGCGGGAATGGCCACGTCCACGGTGTCGGGATCGGAGTCCGTATCGAGTACACCCGCCGTCGGGATGCCAAGTTTGGCCGCCTCACGCAGGGCCAGATACTCTTTCTTGGCGTCGACCACCACGATGGCGCCGGGCAGACGCGACATCTTCCGCACGCCGTCGAGGTTGGTGCGGATTTTCCGCATCTCGCGCTTCAGGCGGGAGGCCTGCTTCTTGCTCTCGGCTTCGAGCGAGCCGTCCTGCTCCATCGCTTCGAGTTGTTCAAGACGTTGAAGACGCGACCGGATGGTGCGGAAGTTCGTCAGCATTCCACCGAGCCAACGCTCCGAGACGTGGTGCATTCCACATCGCTTTGCGGCGGCCTCGACAGCCTTCTGGGCCTGCCGCTTCGTTCCCACGAAGACGACGTCGCCGCCGGAGGCAACGACCTCTGCCAGCAGCTTCTTGGCGATCAGAACGCCCTTAAGCGTCTTCTTGACGTCGATGATGTGAATGGTTCCCCGTTTGGCAAAGATGTACGGGGCCATTTTCGGGTTCCAACGACTCACACCGTGCCCGAAATGCACTCCGGCGTTGATGAGTTCCCGCGCCAACTGTTTAGCCACAAAAACCTCCAAACTGCCTTTGACTCGTCTTACGTGGGCCACGCAAACCGTTAAACCCCAAGAAACTAATGGAATTCACCAGTCGTGTCAAGTTTTTGTGGCGATTATTTTCTTGGAAATCGTGCGCACACCACACACGCCCGCCCCCGCGGCGGGTCGCAGGGGCAAAGACGATGGCCTGTGGTTGGGCCGTTTCCGCCGACTTGGGCCACCCGGGGCCCCGGCCTGCGTATCCATCACCCCTCTGCGATCGGGCTGCAACCGGCAGGCAGAATTCTCAATACCACACCGTCATGATGATATTGGGCTCTGTCTTCTTGGCTTGGACCTCGCCGGTCGTGATATTCGTGTGCTTGATGCAGATTTCGGGGTGCTCCTTGAGCCATATGTTGATCTGATCGTCCATGAATTCCAGCGCACCGGGGTGCAGCTTGGTGAAGAAGGTCTTGACCCCAGTGATCCGCCGGGATGCTACAACGGGTTCGCCAACGGGTCTCCTGACCGCGGTGGGCGTTGCCGCTCTGGGGGCGGCCGCCGGGGGGGCTGCGGGGCCCTTGCCCGGTCCCCCGAGGTTCAGAGGCGCCCGTGAGACGCTCGGCGCATCGCCGGCAGGAGGACTTCCCAGCGGGATGGGTTTGTCGAGGTTGTTGGGGGGTGGGTTCTCGACGTTGGTTACGGGGTGGTTGCTGTTGCCCAAGTTGTCCATCGACTGTCCCTCCAGAAAGGTCAGTATGCGAATTCCTGAGCTACATACGTCATTCTCCCTGTGAAGACCCTGTCGGGCCGCTTTCCCGACTGGACAGGAGGTAGGACCCAAGCGGGTGTCCCTCGTCCAGTCGTTTCTCCTGCTCCAGTGTTTCCCTGGCGTTCTGAAGTCGTCCGTGGGCCTGTATCAGGCCGGCGGCTGGTTCCTGTGGCTGTGGTGCGGGAGCCGGCTCCGCAGGCTCCGAGGGCGGTGGAGCGGCCTCAGAAGGGGCCGGGTCGGCCTGGGGCCCGTTCTCGGTCGGCTTTTCTTCCTCATCCTGGATCTGCTGGCCCGTCTGCATTGCCTCCAATCGAGCCGCGGTCCTTTCAGCCTCTTCCGCTCGCATACGGGAGTCGCGGGCCCGAAAACGCCGTTCGCGCTGCGCCTCACGGGCCTCGATTCTACGTTCGTTGTCTTCCTCGCGGGCCTTGATTCCCAACGGATCTGTCACCGTCTCGTGGATGGCCTGCGTCATCGGCGAGGCATGCCGCTCTTTCAGCATCTCCATGACGTCCGCGTTGGGCTTGCCGCCCGTCGAGATCGTGGGCGTCAGGATGAAAATCACCTCGGTGGCGCGTTCCTCGAAATCCCGGCCGGAGAACAGCAGGTTCAGGCCGGGGATGTCCTTGAGGACCGGAACGCCACGAATCACGTCGCGCTTCTCGCTCTTGCGGATGCCGCCGATGATCAGGCTCTCGCCCACACGAATGCGGTTGTCTTTGTTGCTGATTGTCCGCTCGGTGACGATCGGCACCTGCTTGATGCCTTCCGGGGTCAGATACGCGGCGATCTGAGCGGTCGTCTGAAGGCCGATATAACCGTCGGCATACACGTGTGGCGTAATCTCGAGCTGGTCGACGATGTCGTAGTACTCCGTCTGCGTCCGGAGGACCGGAGTGCCTCCGAAACCGCCGCTCTGCACGGTCACCTGCTGAAGCGGCACGTGCTGACGGGACTGGATCTTGGCGGACTGGCCGTTGACGATCTCCAGCGTGGGGCTCATCAGGATCTTCAAATACCCTCGTGAGACGAGGATATCGACCAATGCCTGAAACTTGTGTCCGTCCACGCCGCGGTCGACGCCCAGTTTCAGGCCGAACTTCTCTCTGGCCGGATCACGAAGCGCTGCGCCGGGAAATGCGAGATTGTCGTTGGTGGGCTCACCACCCAGCTTGATCTGCTCGCCAAAGAGATTCTCGATCATCATGGAGGTTTCGCGATCGACGGTCAGATCCGCGTACATCTCGGAGACAAGGCAGTCGATCTTGACCTGAATCGGTGGAATGTCCGTCTCCCTGATGACCTCGAGGACGGCATCGATGTCCGATTCCAGGGGGCATCGCACGATGAGTTGGTTGGTGGCGGAATTGGCCGTGACCGTGTAGTCCTGGACGGTCGTGGATTGGCCTTTTTGATTGAACAGTTGCGTGGCGAACTGTTCGTGAATGATCTGCTTCATGTCGGTGGCGGTATGGTGCCGGCAGAAATAGACCAGCTTCCACTCCTCCGCCCCGCCGACGGTCTGTTTGAACTTCTTCGGGGGCGACTTGTAGATGGCCGGTGGCGCGATGTTGGGGTCGGCGATGGTCTCAATCCTGGCGATATCACGAAGGATATTCGTCGCTTCGATGGCCGTACCTCTTTCATCGGGCCAGTCGTGGCACCCGTGAAGAAGAACCGCTCCCCCAACGACAAAAGCCAGTAGCAGAATCCCTCCCCTCTGGCTGATCTGTCGTTTGTCATCAGTCATTCGCATGCTACCTGTCGTTTCTGTCTACCTACGACACAACATCCATGTTGTTCTACCTCGACCTCCTGCCGTACAGGTAGACGCCACCTGAGTGTATTCTATTGCCTCTTACGTTATCGTCAAGGGCAATTTGATTGGATTAACAAAAGTGGGCGTTTTGATCTTGCCCAGATTAAAAAGCAGTGGACGTTAGTCACTTCTTCGCGTATCACTGCGGCTCATGGCAAGAAGAAGACGCACAGACGTTACTGTTGGGTTCATAGCACTGGGCTGTCCGAAGAACGTGGTGGACAGCGAGAGGATGCTGGCGCACCTCGTGGAGGCGGGCTTTCTGATCGCCGCCGATCCCTCGCAGGCCGACGCGGTCATCATCAACACGTGCGGCTTCATCGAGCCGGCGAAGGCCGAGTCTCTCGACGCCGTAGCGCAGGCGGTGGCCGACAAACGCGAGGGCCGGGTCAGGAAGGTCATCGTCGCCGGCTGTCTGTCGCAGCGTCTGGGCGAGCAACTGCTCGAAGAGGCCGATGGCGTCGATGCCGTCGTCGGGCTCGAACACAGAGACGATATCGCCCGAATCGTTCGACAGACGTTGTCAGGCGGGACACCGACCGTCTACAGAGATCAGAGTTCCCGGGCCGTTGCCGACGATCGGGTTCGCCTGCGGATCGGGCCGGCCCATTCGGCCTATATTCGCATCAGCGAAGGCTGCGATCATCGCTGCTCGTTCTGCACCATTCCCGCCATTCGCGGGCCGTTTCGCAGCAAGCCGGTGGAGCTCGTTTTGGAGGAGGCAAGGGAACTGGTTTCCTCCGGGGCCGTGGAGCTGAACGTCATCGGACAGGACACGACGATCTACGGGCGCGATCTGAAGATGGCCGCCGGTCTGGCGCATCTGCTACCCGAGTTGCAGAAGATCGCGGGTCTTGCCTGGATTCGGCTGCTCTACGCCTATCCCAAGGGCATTACAGAAGAACTCGTCGATGCAATCGTTCGCTGCGACAAGGTCCTGCACTATCTGGACATCCCGATTCAGCATGCGGCCGACAAGGTCCTCTGCGCGATGCGGCGTCCGGACACCCAGGCCGGCCTGAAGGCCATGATCGATCGCCTTCGCGCGGCGATCCCCGACGTCGTCCTGCGGACGACGGTGATCGTGGGCTTCCCGGGCGAGACCGATGCGGACTTTGCCGAATTGCTCGACTTTGTCCGGTGGGCGCAGTTCGACGCCTTGGGGGCGTTCACGTTTTTCCCTGAAAAGGGCACGCCGGCGGCGGGATTTCCCGACCAGGTCCCGGACGACGTCAAGCAGGACCGGCTCGATGCCCTCATGCTCGCGCAGCAGGAGATCGCCTTCGCGAAGAACCGGGCGCGCGTGGGCGAACGGGTGACGTGCCTGATCGATTCGGTCGAGCCGCAGGGGGTCGGGTACGGACGGTTTTACGGACAGGCGCCCGACATCGACGGGGTGTGCATCGTGACCAACTGCACGGCCGCACCGGGCGGCTGGGCTCAGGGGACGGTCGTGGGCACCCGCGACTACGATTTGCTCATCGAGCAAATTTGAGGTTGAAGCGGGTCAAGGGCTTCTATAAACTCTCCAGCATGATACGACATCTGCCGAACATTCTGACCTTCATCCGCCTCGGCCTGTCCATCGTCTTTCTCTGGATGATTCTCTACAGTCCTCACGCCGAGCGCCGTGTCGCCTTCCTCAACGGGGCGTTTGTCCTGTTCGTCGTGGCGGGCCTGACCGATGTCGCCGACGGTATCGTGGCGCGTCGCTTCAACGCCACCAGCAAGTTCGGACGCATGGTCGATCCGCTGGCGGACAAGCTGCTCGTGGTCGGGGCGTTCGTCTGTTTCGCCCTGATCGGCGAGCCCAAGCTTTTCGATTGGTCTTCCCGGACGCTCGCGGCGATCCACTGGTTTGTCGTCGCGGTTCTCGCCTGCCGGGAGGTGTATGTCACTATTCTGCGGCACATCGCCGAGGCGAAAGGAATCAACTTTGCCGCCACCGCCTCGGGCAAGATCAAGATGCTGCTGCAATCCTTTGCCATCGGCACCGTGCTGATCAAGATGGCCTATGTCCCGGACCGGACCTGGGGGTACTGGTTCACCTCGGTGACGTTCGCGGCCATGATCGTGGCGACCATCGTCTCCGGCTTTCTGGCGACACGGCGTCCAAGCTGGCGACAGTTCAAGAAGGAAGGAACACCCCATGAATCATCCGCCCCGTCGTCCTGATCGTATCGCCTCCGTGTCCCTGTTTCTGGCCGTCATGGCCCTCGTTGGTTCGGTGCAAGCCCACGACGAATTCCTGCCTCCGCTTCCGGAGGGTCAACGCTGGCAGCTTGCCTGGAGCGACGAGTTCGACGGAACGGAAGTCGACCAGTCGAAGTGGGATGTGATGGGCGACTGGAAACGGCGCGACGGGTTCTGGGTCAAGGAGGATTCCTACGTCGACGGTCAGGGCCATCTGGTCCTGCGAACGAAGAAAGACGGCGACCGGTACACGTGCGGCGCGGTGCGCACCCGGGGCAAGTTCGAGCATCGCTATGGCTATTGGGTCTGCCGCTGCAAGTTTCCGACGCAGCCGGGACACTGGCCCGCCTTCTGGCTCCACGGCGACACGGTCGGCAGGGTGGGCGACGCCGGCCGCGACGGCACGGAGATCGACATCATGGAAAAACCCTGGCGGGAGGACCGCACCACGCAGAATCTGCATTGGGACGGCTACGGCCAGGACCATCGGCACGTCGGCACCACGTTTACCGTCCCGGGGATGAGCGAAGGCTTCCATACATTTGGTCTCTATTGGACACCGGAAGAATACGTCTTTTACGTCAACGGCCAGGAGACGTGGCGCACCCGTGGCGGCGGCGTCTCGCAGGTGCCCCAATACGCGAAGCTCACCGAAGAGATCGGCACGTGGGGCGGTGACATTGCCCAAGCCAATCTGCCCGACCACTTCGTGGTCGATTACGTTCGCGTCTACGATGTGGCGGGTGAGCCGCTGACCGTCGAGCATTTCCGACGCAAGGCCCTGATCGCGCAGGCGGCCAACGTGCGGCCCTCGCCTCAGCAACTCGCTTGGCAGCAACTGGAGTTCATCGGTTTCATCCACTACACCGTCAACGCCTTCACCGACCGGGAGTGGGGCGACGGCACCGAGAATCCCGCTATTTTCAATCCGAGCGAACTGGACGTCCGCCAGTGGGTCCGGACGTGCAAAGACGCAGGGATGAAGATGGTCATTCTGACCGCCAAGCACCACGACGGTTTCTGCCTGTGGCCCAGCAAGTACACCGAGCATTCGGTCAAGAACAGTCCGTACAAGAACGGCAAAGGGGATATCGTGGGCGAACTGGCCGCCGCATGTCGTGAGGCGGGCCTGAAGCTGGGGCTGTATCTGTCGCCCTGGGACCGGCACGAGCCGACCTATGGGGACTCCGATCGCTACAATGCATTCTACAAGAACCAACTCCGTGAGCTTCTCACGAATTACGGCGAAGTTGCCGAAGTGTGGTGCGACGGCGCCAAGGGCCCGGATGCCAAGGACATGGAATACGACTGGGCCGGCTACTTCGGTCTCGTTCGCCAGCTTCAGCCGGGCGCGGTGATTTTCAATGGGCCGGATATTCGCTGGGTGGGCAACGAGCGGGGCTATGCCCGCGAGAGTGAGTGGAGTGTGATGAACGGCAGCGGCGCCCTGTTCGGGCCGGTCAATTGCACCGCGAAGGACCTGGGCAGTCTGGAGGCCCTTGGCGAGGGCGACCGCCTGATCTGGTATCCCGCCGAGACCGACGTCTCTATCCGTCCGGGCTGGTTCTATCATGCCCACGAGGACGACAAGGTCAAATCGGTCGAGCAACTGCTCGATATCTACTTCAGCTCCGTCGGCTACAACAGCGTGCTCCTGCTGAACCTGCCGCCGGACCGCAGAGGGCTGATTCACGAAAACGACGTGCGGCGTCTGAGAGAACTCCGCAAGGTGCTCGACGCGATCTTCGATGAGAACTTTGCGGCACAGGCGTCGGCCAAAGCCTCGCACGTCAAGGGCGGCAATCCCGCCTTCGGCGCTGACAAGATCACCGACGGCAACAAGGACACGTACTGGACGACCGACGACTGGACGACAGCCGCCGCGATCGAGTTGGACCTCGACCGCGAGAAGACGTTCAACGTCGCCGAGCTGGGCGAGTGCATCGCAATGGGCCAGCGGATCGAGGAATTCGTCCTCGAAGCTCTCGACGGAGGCCACTGGAAGGAATTCGCTCGCGGCACAACCGTCGGCTACAAGCGGTTGCTGCGGTTTGACGACGTCACAGCCAGCCGGGTACGCCTGCGAATCCTCGACTCCCGCGTTTGTCCGACCCTGTCGAGCTTCGGGCTCTACTATGCGCCGCCGATCGAAAAGGTCCTGGGCAGGTGATCGATTGTCCGGCAGGAGGGCAATGGGGTGAGCTCAGTCGGCATCGGGCCTGGCGTCAGCCAGGCAACGGTCGATGAACTCCTCCGTTACTGCGTCGGGCGATAGGCAGAGTACGTCGAAGATCTCTGCTTCGAGTTCGAAGATTCGAGCGTCCACCGCCTTTTCCACTTCGATGCAACGGGCGATGCCCGCCTTGGCCATGGCGATCGAGCTTCGTCGGTGGGCGTCTTCGAGCCGGTCTTTCAGCGGGACGATCGTGTCGTGCATCGCCCGCTTGTCGGCGTAATAGACGAGCTTCTCCTCCCACGACCGAGGGCAGTCCATCTCGTCCAGGACCGCGACGTAGCGATGTCGGCGAATCGTGGTTGCCAGGACCGGATACCTGTCCTTGAGAAACGCGTCGGCGGCGTCTTCATGCCGAACGTGACCGTGGCGGGCCTTCAGCCGGCGCCAGCGGTGCTTGTCGTCCTCGGTCACCGGTTGTTCGAATTGGCGAAAGTCTTCGAGTGGAAAATCACAGACACGGAACAGATCGTGCAGCAGGCAGGCCCGCTCGACGAGTTCGACGTCGACCTCCATGCCGCGTTCCATCAGCTTCTTTGCCAGGAAGACGGCCAGTTTGGCCACCGTCTCGTTGTGTCGGGCGATGTGAACCGGGACGTGGCAGTCCCGGATCATCGAAAGGCATTCTTCGTGGCTGGGAAGGGCATAGTCTCTCATGCGCGTTTTCCAGGAACGAATCGATAGGGCATACGGCGGGGATGCCGTCCGCGGAATCGCTACATTTGGGCCTCGATCATCTCACGCGTGATGATGACCTTGCCCTCGTCGCATTCATCGCACCGCCGGACAATTCGTGCAGGAAGCTGACGGCCTGTGTCAATGGCTCCGCCGTACAGCACGACGTCTTCGCCGATCACGTCCTCCAGGTCGATCTCGTTGACGTGCTGCCCTGTACCTGTGCATTGCACCTTGATGATCTCTGCCATACGTGTTTCCCTGCCAATACAGCCACCATGAGATGCCAAGTCCGGTGCCGGGGCGAATCATGATTCGCCCTCGGCTGGACAGATGCTATCTGCAAAGTGGGCCCCTGACCACAGTAAAACGTCTGAAAGGGTGTCATGTGCGATCGGCCGCTGGCCTGTGTCCACTGCTCGGGTGTCCTGTGCCCCCGATTGCCGCACAGGCGGTGTTGTCCTTGACCTTTGGCGGCGGTGGTCGTATGCTCTCGGCATAGAGTTGACGTCTGTTGTGCATATGGATAGGAGTTCATGGGTTTTCGTGAGTTGATTCTTCGTCGGCTTCCGGACAGAAACAGGCTACGGCGGTCGTTCCTCTTTCGGGTGTTCGGCAAGGGAATCCTCGCCAAAGACCTATGGCGTTTTGACTCCCGGTCGCTGGCGGGAGGCCTTTCCATCGGCTTGTTTATCGCCTTCACTCCGACGATCCCATTTCAGATGTTGCTGGCCTGCGTAGGGGCGCTCTATTTCCGGGTGAATCTGCCCATCGCACTTCTGGCCTGCTGGGTCACCAATCCGCTCACCGCCGTTCCCATCTATATGGCCGCCTGGCGGCTGGGGCACTTCGTTCTGTACGCGATTCCCTACGCCGACGAGTATGTTGCCGCCTATGCTGAGGTCAAACGCGGCAGGATCATCCTGGGTTCCTTCTGCTTGTGGACTGGTTGCCTCATTCTGAGCACGGCTGCCGCGATCGTAGGCAACGTGCTGGTCCGATGGCTCTGGAAGGAAGCCCACCTGCATCAGCCTCTGCGAGACCATATACGACGAATCCGCCGTTGACACCCAGCCGCACGCGTGCGGGAAGACGGTGCGCATGAGAGTCGGTGTCTTCACGAGGGCAGGGGGTTTCGGTGCGACGCACGAGAAAGGGCCCATGTCGTAGCTGACATGGGCCCCATGTTTCGATGTTCGGGTTGCACGTGACCTCGCAGGAGGCCTTTCTAAGGTACGACGGTGCCGAGGAATTCCACTTCGGCGATCTGCATGAGGGTCTCCGCGGCCCCGCGAAGGGTCGGGAAGACGATCTCATAGTACCTGTAGGCCGTCGTGTTCGCAAACTCGATCGGCGTGACGGTCTTGGTAAACCGCGGCCACTCGGTCGCCCCGGCGAAATCGACGATGTCGCCGCTGGCGATCAGCGTGTACGGCCCGTCGATGCTCGCGTTGGAGCCCGACAGTTGGAAGGTAATCGGGTCCCGCGTGGGCGTGTC
>Ga0209510_1001072_pt1 | contig 32631 bp, 28 predicted proteins | sample BiotimSIPDNA_FD_185749 | JGI IMG/M metagenome (GOLD analysis project Ga0209510, IMG submission 185749) | Anaerobic biogas reactor microbial communites from Washington, USA - Biogas_R1 time_0 SIP DNA (SPAdes) (version 2) | ecosystem: Engineered > Bioreactor > Anaerobic > Unclassified | place...
AAGTCTAATTTTCTTCCCGATGATTGTTGATGGAGAGAATAACCCCAATTCTCTCGAATCAATGCATCGGGCGCCTTGATTACAAGCAAGGTAGTAGTAGTCTTCTAAAACAATAAAAGATTCTATTTTAGACGAGTCTTTTAAAGAAAAAACTTCTCTTTTTATTTTTACTTCGCCTACACTAGGCTGACTTTTTTGTACTTGTAATCCTATTAAAAAAAGCTCTTGCCAAGGAAGCCCTTGAATTTCTTTAACGCTTACAGGTCTTGATGCGATTCTTGCACTCCCTACCACATTTAAAGGTAATTCTTGAGATCCTTGAAAAACGCTTGGTTTAATAAAGAAAGAAGTGTTTTGCTGTTTTAGAATGGAAATGGCTAGATCCATTTCAACATCATTTAAGCTATCCAAAAAAAGAGTGTCTCCTTTTTTTGGAATATAAAAGTGTCTTGAATCTATAAATGCAGTTTCATTTTTCCAAACAAAATCAAGATAAGCAGATTTGACATGACCTTCAGAAGAAATTTTAAGTTCTGAACTAGGAAGCCCAATTACACGACGTAATAATACTTCTCCAATTCTCTTTTGGGCAAGAACAATATCATTGGGTTGAATTTGATTTTTACACCAAGGAGTTTTACATATCCATAGACGCTCATTGTTTTTGATTTCAGGAGCCATGGAGTTGTCTTTAATTTGTATGTGTTCAATGGCGTAAAAACGGGTGAGAATAGATAGAGCAAAAACAACTATTAAAACAAGAAAAATAAAAAATACACGAGTTTGCGAATTTTTAACAATTAATTTTTTTAATAGTTTTTCTGATGGGTTCATTTTATTCTGCACTTGAAGAATTATCCGAAAGAGAAAGAACAGCAAGGAAAGCCTTTTGAGGAACTTCCACAGAACCGATGTTTTTCATTCTCTTCTTGCCTTCTTTTTGCTTTTCTAAAAGTTTTCTCTTACGAGAAATATCACCACCATAGCATTTGGCAAGAACGTCTTTACGTACTGCTTTCACAGTACTTCTGCTGATGATCTTTCCACCAATAGCCCCTTGAATAGCTACATCAAACTGTTGTCTTGGAATTAATTCTTTCAATTTTACGCAAATGGCATTGGCGTATTGAACTGATTTATCTTTATGAATAATAACAGAAAATGCATCTACGGGATCACCATTTAATAAAATATCTAGCTTGACCAAGTTATTGCGACGGTAACCACAAGGTTCATAGTCTAAACCAGCATAACCGCGGCTGACCGATTTTAATCGATCATAAAAATCAAACATGATTTCTGCTAATGGAATTTCGTACTTAAGAATGACTTTATTTTCGTCGATGTATTCCATGGTCGTAAATTCACCACGTTTCTCATCACAAAGCGTCATCATGGCGCCCACAAATTCTTTAGGTGTAAAAATCTGTACTTTTACATAGGGTTCTTCGATATAGTCATAGCGACTCGCATCAGGAAGTTTTGAAGGACTTTCAATTTTAATATGAGAACCATCATTCATATAAACGTGATACTCCACGTTTGGAACCGTGGTGATGATGTCGATATTAAATTCTCGATCTAAACGTTCTTGCACAATTTCCATGTGCAGAAGCCCAAGAAAGCCTGCTCTAAAGCCAAAACCAAGAGCTTCAGATGTTTCTGGTTCCCATGAAATGGCAGAGTCATTTAATTTTAATTTTTCTAGAGCTTCTCGTAAATCTTTATAGTCTTCAGGATTAATTGGATAAATTCCAGAGAAAATCATTGGAAGAATATCTTTATAACCAGGTAGAGCTGTAGGTGATGGATTTTGAGCAAGTGTTACGGTATCGCCAATTTTCACATCACTAATGGTTTTGACGTTTGCAAGAACATAGCCCACCATTCCTGCACTGAGTTCAGGTTTAGGGTCTCTTTGCATGGAGAATGTGCCTACTTCTGTCACCATATACTCTGCGCCACTTTTCATCATTTTGATTTTTTGACCAGCAGATAGAGATCCTTGAACAATGCGTATATAGTTGATGACTCCACGATAGCTATCGTAAACAGAATCAAAAATTAAAGCTTGAAGAGGCCCATCATTGTTGACTTCGGGAGGAGGTATTTCATCAACGATTTTATCTAAGACCGCTTGAATATTAATTCCTGATTTAGCTGATATTCTGGGGATTTGGTCTGGATCATAACCTAATAGATCTCCGACTAATTGTGCGATATGATCTGGATTTGCTCCAGGTAAATCAATTTTATTAAGAACAGGAATAATCGTTAAATTATTTTCAATCGCAAGATATAAGTTGGATAGTGTTTGAGCCTCTATCCCTTGACTAGCGTCGACTACGAGAATAGCTCCTTCACATGCGGCTAAGGAACGACTGACTTCATAAGAAAAGTCTACGTGCCCTGGTGTATCAATCATATTTAGAATATACTCGCCTTCAGGCCTTTTGTATACCATTCTAATGGCATGAGCCTTAATTGTAATGCCTCGTTCTCGTTCTAAATCCATGTTATCTAATAATTGATTTGTCATCTCATTAGACGCTACGGTGTGAGTCATTTCAATCATTCTATCGGCAAGAGTTGATTTTCCGTGGTCAATGTGGGCGATAATACTAAAATTTCTGATGAGGTTATGCTTTTTTGACATATTTCTACATTTTATAAAGGTTCAAGACAAATATAGTTATGTATATTTGTTCCAGTATTTTAAATATGGGTATTCTGATGATATTTAAAAAAACTTTTATTCTTTTATTCCTTTTTGGTATAGTCTCTTTGGCTTTTGCTGAAGGTAAACTATTTAATAAAAATTATGAAGGTATTTCTCAAATTCAAGCGGTTATTATCACACATGAGGGTAAAATTGTAGTGGATTTGAATTTTAAGGCCGCTCCAAATACGGTTGCGAATTTCGTGGATCTGGCTCAAAAAGGATTTTATAAAGGGTTAGTTTTTCATCGTATTATTCAAGACTTCATGGTTCAGGGCGGTGATCCTTTAGGTAATGGTCAGGGTGATCCTGGTTATTATATCGATGACGAAGCTAATGATCTGAAGCACGAGGTAGGCGTTATATCTATGGCGAATCGTGGCCCTAATACCGCTGGATCACAGTTTTTTATAACACTAATGCCTCAGCATCATTTAGACGGAAAACACACTGTTTTCGGACGAGTGATTCAAGGGCAGGATGTCGTTTGTCGTATTGAACCAAACGATCCTATTATCAACATTGAAATTATTGAGAAAAAATAAGTATGAGCGCAAAGAAAGTGTCTCCTAAGAAAGCAGTTCCAGTTAAAAAGGCTCCTGCAAAAGCACCTGCTAAGAAAGCTGTTCCAGTCAAGAAGGCTGCTCCCGCAAAAAAAACGGCTCCTGCAAAGAAGGACGTTGCTGTTAAGAAAGCGACTCCTGCAAAAAAGGCTACATCAAAAGTAGCAGCCCCAAAAAAACAAGTTGTCAAAGCACCTGCAAAGAAGGCTGTTCCAGTCAAGAAGGCTGCACCTGCAAAAAAAGTGGTTGCAAAGAAAAAGCCAGTAGAAATAAAATCTTCTGCAAAAAAAACAAAGACTCCTGTTGCTGCTGTAAAAAAAAGCGTTCCAATGAAGAAGGCTGCTCCCGCAAAAAAAGCGGATGTGGCAAAGAGTGTCCCTTCTAAGAAGAAAGAAACGGTTAAGGAAGTTTTAAAAGTTTCTACTGCTAAGAAAACGCCTACAAAGAAACCACTTAAAGAAGAAGAAAAAAGTTCTAAAAAAATAAAGAAGGTTTCTTCAAATAAGAGTGCTGTATCTCCTAAACCTTCTAAAGCAGACACAAAAAAACTTGACAAAAAAGTAGCAGAAAAAAAGAGTTCTGCAAAAAAAGAAAAGAAAATAGTTGAAACAGTTGTTTCCGAAGAACAAGTAGAAAAAAAAGAAAAAGCAACTAAGCCTGGAAAAAAAGACAATGTTAATAATGTTCCTGAAGTGGCATTAGCTAAGCTTTTGCCTGCAGGGAAAAAGCCTTCAAAAGTCGTTCTTTTCTTCGAAATAGATGAGCAAGAAGATCGCTTGAATAAAAAGAAGGTTCCTGCAGAGATGAAGGGGCTTGAAAAGCCTACTGCTGCTATGCGTCGAAAGGCTTCACTTGCAGAAGAAACACCTGAAGAACTTTATCAACGAGTGATTCAAGAGCTAGAAGAAAAGAATCAATCTTTTTATCGGGAAGCGGCTACGCAAGTTTGTACAAAATGTTGCGTGAATATAGTCTCTCCTGAATTTCGTGTAGATAAAGATTTAGGCTATTGTGAAGACTGTGCTATGCTTTTAGGGCTTGGTTTTACTAAGGAAGCTCGTAAGGTCGATTATCAAATGGGCTTGATGGGTGGTGATTCTTTAGATGAAGATCGAGACGAAGATATTGATGAAAAAGCTCCATCTATAGAAGAACTCGAAGATGAAGATTTTGATATAGATGAATAATAAGTTTTTTCTTCAGAAAGTTACATAAAAAAAGTCGAACTCTTGAGTTCGACTTTTTCTTTTTAAATAAATACTGTTTTATTGTGATATTTCAAATCTTAGAGATTATTCCATTCGCAATACGATGATTTAAGCAAGAACGAGTAAAATGGCTAATCGGATTCTATCTTCTTAGTTTATTTTTCTCATAACGCCAATCACTCGACCAGCAATGGAAAAAGGACATTCAGGTTTAACTATAATAGGATGATATTTTGGATTTGCAGGATGAAGTTCTATCCAGTCGTGCTGAGGTTGAAAATATTTAATCGTAGCTTCATTATCGACTTGAGCAACGATGATTTCTCCTCTTTCGGCAGATTGTTGCTGTTTTGCAAAAATTAAATCACCGTCTAAAATGCCTGCATTAATCATGGAGTCGCCTTTGACTCGAAGAGCAAAAACATCTGTACGACTTGCTAGAAAATCCCGATCAATGGTGACAGTTCCTTCTATGTTTTGAACAGCAAGAATAGGTTGCCCAGCGGCAACACGACCGATAATTGGAATTTCTATGGAATTACTAGAGGATTCTGCAGGATTTGAAGATTCGTCAAGAATTTCAATCCCTCGGCTGAGTCTTGGGGAACGTTTGATGTAGCCTTTTTTTATTAAAGCGGCTAAAATAGAGCGAACTCCATTAGTAGAGGAAATGTTAAAACGATCTCCAATTTCTCGAACTGTAGGAGGCATTTTTGAAGATTGTGTACATTCACGGATGTATTCAAAAATCTCTTGTTGACGAGCTGTAAGCTTATTTTTGGATGATTGATAATCGATATTGTCCATTTTAACCTCTTTGATCTAATTAAATATACTGCATTATTGTGCATTTGTCAATATAGGCACTGCACATTAATTCAAAAAAATGCTTTTTCTTCTATTTTATCTTTTTTTTGATTTGAAAAACCCTTTAAGGTCTTCTTTTTATGTAAATTTGCCGCGTGGTTTCAGCTTTTTCGCTTAAGCGAAAAATGAGCTATAGAAAGCTCCTTGCCGTCAAGTCTTTAAGGCGTTAGTAAGATGGCACTCATTTTAATTTTTGTAAACCACCCTGAGAACAGGTTATTTTCCAGCTTGTTTTCGAGGCTAACTCTATATATGAGGTGACTAATGGAAATACAAATCATTACGCTAATTCTTGCTGTTATTGCAGTAGTTTTAGGCGTTATTATTCTTTCTAAAGTGAATAAGCTTACGACAATGCTTCGTACGCCGATTGTAAAAAAACTTTCTCCCGATATGAACTTAAAACCATCTTCTCGTCATGCTGTAAGCGCACAAGAAATGGCTTCTCGTGGAGAACGTAACAATAAAGAAAATCGCAATAATCACTCTGGTAAAGAACGTATAGCTAATAAAGAAAATAATCGTACTGAACGTAGTAATACTGCTGCTCGTAATGGAAATGATCGCAGAGATCGTAGACATAACAATCGCAATGATCGTACACCACGTCCAGAAACGACCCCAGTTCAAGAAAATAGTTCTGCCCTTTCTTCGGCAGAGCAGGCTTCTCCAGTTCAAAATCAACCAAAACCACAGGTTCAACAACCTGAGACACGTCGTCCGTTAACTCCTCGCATTCAAGCAGAAGTACCGGTCGCTCCAGTTGTTAGCACTCCTATTGCAGCCCCAGTGGCAGCTGAGACTGCGGTGAATGATTTTGATCCTTCGAAGGTTCGCTATGGCCGTCGTAATGTAGTCAAAAAACTCCCTGAGATTGCTGACGAAAATTAATACGGTTTTTGAAGAATTAAAAAAAAGGCTCTCTTTCTAGAGGGCCTTTTTTGTTTTACAGGCAATCATACAAGGATTAAGGATATATAGAAGAAACTGATATTTTAGAATAGTGCTTTTTTTATATTATGAAATATGATTATTGCTTTATTAGTAATTTGTTTTTCCTTATATTCTTTTTTAGGGTGGGTGATTGAAGTCGTTTATCGTTCTTCGATTCAAAAGACTTTTGTGAATGCAGGCTTTCTTCAAGGTTTTTTTGTTCCAATATATGGTGTTGTTGCTTTATTTTTTGTGGCTTTAGATGATATTTCAAATGAGTATCCTTTAATCATTCAGTTTATTCTTTATGTCGTCGTGGCGAGTGCTTTAGAATATATTATAGGCTTTTTTGCTGAAAAAATACTTCATGTACAGTTATGGAGCTATTCTGATAATCGTTTCAATTTGCATGGTCGAATATGCTTAAAGTATTCTTTGATTTGGGGTGGCTTAGGTGTTTTTTTTATAGAAATACTTCACCCATTTGTATGGGAAAAAGTAATTTTATTGAACGTAGAACAGGCTTATATAATCGCTAGCATTTTAGCTGTCTATTTTATTATTGATTTTGCTTATTCTATTTCTCTTGGTCGAAAGTTGGGCTTACTTTTAGAAACAGGGTATCAGCGAATCATTACTTCTGATCCTTTTGAATTAGAAAAATGGTTGCGTCAGGAAAAACGATTGGTCCAAGCTTTTTCTAATATAAGGAAAAATATGTCTGTAGCGATTTCAAAAAAATTCGAGAATAACTTAGGAGTTGTTTTGGAACAATATAAATCGATTTTATCATTGAAAAATATAGACGTAAAATTTCTAGATGATATTGAATATATCGAGTGTGTTAAGGATATTTTAGAACATCCCGAGTTTTTAAAAACTAAAAATTTCAAACATCATCAAAGTAGTATTTTTGATCATGTTCTTAAGGTTTCTTTTTTGGCTTATAAGATATCACGTCAAAGAGGGTGGGATTACCGCTCGGCTGCACGTGGTGGGCTTCTTCATGATTTCTTCTTATATGATTGGCGTGATGGCAATGACCCTGGACGACCTACAAAAAATTTTCATGGCTTTCGTCATTCAAAAGTGGCTTTAGATAATTCATTAGCATTGTTTGAGTTAAATAAGGTAGAACAAGATATTATTATCAAGCATATGTGGCCTTTAACTCCACGTATTCCTAAATATAAAGAATCTTTTTTAGTTGTCTTTTTAGACAAGTATGTTGCTACTTACGAATTTTGGAATAAGCCCAAAAAGAAATAAAAACTCTTGAAACTAAGAGTCATATTTTATCATTTCAAATGATAAGTTTAATGGAGTGTGAATGTCAGATTATATTCAAAATCTTTTTGCTGAGCGCATAGGTGGTTCGTCTTTTAGTATAAAAGGGAGCCTCTATAAATTTGAAAAAATAAAACAAGCTTGTCGTGAAATAGAAAGAACTCATCTCGATACGCCTATTATTGATTTGGGTCTTGGAAAACCTGATTGGATGGCCGATTCCTTAGTCATAGATACTTTTTATAGTGAAGCAAAGAAATCGAAAATTACGGTGGATGACGATAATGTCATTTTAGCTTTTCAAAAAGCTGCCGTTCAGTACATGGATAAAGTGTATGGTGTTTCTGGTCTAGATTCTGAAGAAGAAGTATGCTATTGCATAGGATCTAAACCTGCTTTTATGATGATGGTAGAGGCTTTTATTAATCCAGGAGACATTTGCTTGATGACTTCACCTGGCTTTCCCATGATGGCGACCATGACAAAATGGCTTGGTGGAGAAATTTATCCTCTTGATTTAAAACCTGAAAATTCTTTTCTTCCTGATTTAGACTCGATTCCAGAAGATATTTGTAAACGTGCAAAAATACTCTATTTGAATTATCCGAATAATCCAACAGGTGCTGTAGCTCCGCCTTCTTTTTTTAAGAAAGTAATAGAATTTGCAAAGGAAAATCAAATCATTGTGGTTCAAGATGCTGTCTATGGCGCTTTAACTTTTGACGGCTATAAACCGTTTAGTTTTTTGTCTGTCGATGGTGCAAAAGATGTAGGAATTGAAATTCACTCGCTTTCAAAAGCTTTTAATATGACAGGATGGAGTCTCGGTTTTGTGGCAGGTAATGCTAGTATTCTTAAAGGGTTTGCGTGCGTTAAGCATCATAATGATTTTGGTCAGCTTAAAGCAATGCAATATGCAGGTATAAAAGCTTTAGAGCATCCTGAAATTACCGAAAAAACCAATATGAAGTATTCTCGTCGTCATAATTTATTAGTGAACGCGCTCTCTGCAGTAGGTTTTACTGTTATAAAACCAAAGGCGGGTCTTTATCTTTATACAAAGATACCCAAAGGTGTAGAAGGCGGAGAAACGTTTAAAAATGCGGAACATTTCGCTCAATGGCTGATCAAAGAAAAACAAATTTCAGTAGTCCCTTGGGATGATGTGGGCCATTATGTGCGTATTAGTGTTACCTTTATAGCAAATACAGAAACAGAGGAATTGTCTTTAGTGCAAGAAATCCAAAAGCGTTTGTCTGGAGTACGTTTTCTCTGGTAAGGTCTTGAGTAAAGGTTTTGTTTGATTAAAAGAAGAGTGAATTATATTAATAATTCAAAAAAGCTACGATTCAAAAAGAGTAGTGGATAAATAACGTTCTCCCGAATCAGGAAGAATCGCTACAATCGTTTTCCCTTTATTTTCAGGCCTTGAAGCTATTGTGAGAGCCGCTTCTAATGCAGCTCCCGAAGAAATACCTATCAAGAGGCCTTCTTTTTTTACTGCCATTCTAGCGGTTGAAAATGCTTTTTCTTCATTAGTGAGATAAATTTCGTCAATAATTTTAGTGTCTAAAACAGAAGGGATAAATCCAGCTCCAATCCCTTGTATTGGATGAGCTCCAGATGCTTTTCCAGAGAGAACAGCTGAGGTATCGGGCTCTATGGCGACCACTTGAACGGAAGGCTTTTTAGATTTTAAATAAGAACCGATACCTGTTAATGTTCCTCCAGTACCTACTGTAGCAATAATAATATTCACATTCCCTTCAGAATCATTCCATATTTCTGGTCCTGTGGTTTCAAAATGAATCTGTGGATTTGCTGGATTATCAAATTGGCGAGGAATAAAAGAGTCTTTCGTTTGAGATGCGATTTCATCGGCTTTTTCGATAGCGCCACGCATTCCTAAACTCCCTTCTGTCAGGACGAGTTCAGCACCTAAGGCTTTGAGAAGCTTTCTACGTTCCATGCTCATCGTCTCAGGCATAGTGAGAATTAGCTTATACCCTTTCACGGCCGCTACATAAGCAAGTCCAATCCCTGTATTTCCACTTGTGGGCTCAATAATTACTGAGTTAGGCTTTAATAAACCATCTTTTTCAGCTTGCTCAATTAAAGCAAGAGCCACTCGATCCTTAATACTCGAAAGAGGATTTAGCGATTCCATTTTCACATAAATTTCATTTTCATACGGATTCATTTTTTGAATTCGTATTAATGGAGTTTTGCCGATGCATTCGATAATACTATTTACTTTAGACATTTTTACTCCGTAAACATGGAAAAATTGTGTATGAAAAATAAAAAAAGTTGGTTTTATAAGTATAAAAAGGAACTTTTCTTGAAATACAATATTTTACAAACATAAAATATATTTTCATCCAGTGATTTCTATATCCATTTTTTTAGGCTGCTTTTTAGCTAAGTCCTTCGGAGGATCTCGCTTGAGTTACACGAAGGAAGTAATAATAGACTCGTATTGCAAGCTGTTCTGCGTGGGTAGAAAAAGAAAGATAAAGCATTGAAATCTATTTCTAATAAAATAGAGCCAAAAGCCAGCAGCAAAGAAATACAGTAAAGTAAGTAATTATCATAATGACGTCCAAATAAGAAAATGTAATACCCCATTGTAGCGATTTCCTTTTTGGTAAAAAGCCTACGACTAAGCCTAATATAAAACCATAGCCGTGAGCGAAAATATCAGAATTCTCACCAAGCCCCATAAAGACAGCAAGAAGTAGGGCTCCAAATAATGGAGCAAAACGTCTCTGCAAACCATGAAATTCTTTGGGCATTAAACGAAACTCAATCGAGCTAAGTGCTCCAAGAGAAGCAAAAACAAAAGTGGAAAAACCAAGAGAACGAAAATTTTCTTGCATTGTTAGACTGACGAGACCATTCGCTAAACCAGAGAATAGTAATAGTGGAAGAATCAGTCTAGATAATGGAATTCGAAGAGATAATAAGTTCAAAACAAAAAAGCCTGAGATTAAATTCCCTAGAACATGTTTAGCGTCGCCATGAAGAGAAAGGGCTGTAAACAAACGCCACCATTCTCCTTTCAAAACCATAGACGCATCCGATATGCCTCGAGACGTAAGGTGAGAAATACGATCAGAAAATTGAATTAGAGTGACAAGTGCTGGAACAGATAAAATCCATAGAGGCTGTAAGGTAACCATTACTGGAAGAGGCGCATTATTTTGATGAGGAGGATTTTCGCATCGAAAGAGTCGAATTTGTCTTCGTGCAATTTTTGCCTCATCCTTTGAAACCCAAATTTCAAAAGGCCCTTCTTCTGTTGGAATCACATCGTGAACGATTTGTTGAGAAGCTAAAACGAGACTATAATCTCTAATAGTGGAATAATTAGCGGAAGCGATGATGTTTTTATCTTCTTCAATGAGTTCATTCATGAAAACAAAATACCAATCTTATAGATAACTGGCTGAAGAGATTCTTTATTTTAAGGCTTTTTGCTGTTATTCTTTTTTTTCTCCTCTTGACGAATAGTATACCAATTGGTATATTATAGTCTATGGATACAAAAGAGCGATTTTTAGCAGAAGCTTTGCAGCTTTTTCGTCGTGAAGGTTACGAATCTGTAGGGATTCAAAAAATAGTGGATGCCGTTGGTGTCACTAAGCCTTCGTTGTATCATTATTTTGGGAGTAAATCAGGCCTACTAAAAGAACTGCTCGAGTCTCATTTTAATCCTTTTTTACGCTCTTTAGAATCCATTTCCTCTTATCGTGGCGATTTGGTCTATTCTATAGAAAAAATCATCGCTCATTACTTCCGCTTTGCACAGGAAAATAAGGATTTTTATCGTTGGTATATGGGCATAGAGCATGCTCCAGAAGAAAATGAAGTTTCACGTTTTGTTCATCCAATTGTGGTTAAACAATGGACCCTTTTTGTGGAGCTTTTTAAGGCTGCCTCTTTACAACATGGCAATATGAAAGGAAGGCATTATCGTTATGCTTATACTTTGATGGGAGTAATTAATGCTACCATTAGTTCATCAATGCATGGCTTAACCTCCTTAAATGAAGAAAGTGTCTATCAAACCGCTCATCAATTTATGCATGGAATATATTCGTAGTTTTTTTTGCTTTAATAGTATACCGTTCGGTATATAAAAGGAGTTGTATGAAATCACCTAACCATATTTATCATTTATTCCCTTTGGGAGCTTTATATGATAAAGCAAATCATTCTTATCGTTCCATTCGAGAAATTGAATCTTGGATTGATCATTGGAAACGATTACACATAGACACGGTATTATTAGGGCCTGTTTTTGAATCCGTTTCCCATGGTTATGATACTGTGAATTGGAGACGAGTAGACCCAAGAATCGGTTCCTCGGAAGATCTGCAATTTTTAATTCATCGATTACATGAAAATGATATTCGTGTTGTTTTAGATGCTGTTTGGAATCACACATCCAGAAAGCATTTTGCTTATCGAGATTTACAAGAAAAGGGTATGCATTCTAAATATGCTGATTGGTTCCGTCAAATCGATTGGAATAAACCAAATAAGTGTGGTGATTCTTTTACGGTGGAAGGTTGGAATGGCTTTCAAGAATTACCTCAACTGAATTTGAATTCTTCTTCGGTACAGCAAGAAATCATGGATGTGGCTTCTCTTTGGATTGAAAGCCTAGATATTGATGGAGTTCGTTTAGATGCCGCCGATGTAATGGATCGAAGTTTTTTAAAAAAATTATCTGTATTTTGCCGACAAAAGAAAGAAGGCTTTTGGCTTATGGGAGAAGTTGTTTTTGGAAATCCTCGTTTATGGCTTGAAGAAGCAGAATTAGATTCTGTCACTGGTTATGAGATATATAAATCGTTATGGTCTTCTTTTAATGACAGTAATTTTTTTGAAATAGCGTATTCTTTGAAACGTTTATTTGATAATCAAACTGGTATTTGTAAAAATAAACGACTCGAACTATTTAATGAAAATCATGATGTTTCAAGAATCAGAAGTATTTTAAAAGACCCATCGGATTGGTATCCGTTACATTTTTTATTCTACATGTTACCAGGAATTCCTTCTATATATTATGGAGAAGAATTTGGTTTTCAAGCAATCAAAGGAAATCAAGACGACTCGAATTTAAGACCGTCTATCAACTCGTGCCCACCAGAAATAATCCCTGAGCCTTATTACTTAGGTGTTTTGGAGCACTTGTCTGGATTACGGTTGTCGAGTCCGATTTTGATAGAGGGTGGGTATGTTGAATTAGAAGTGAGTCCAAGGCGCCTTGCTTTTAAGAGGACTCATGCCTCTGGAGAGTTAATCGTTCTCATTAATGGAGAAAAAAATCCAACGGCATTTCTTATTAACGAAAAGAATCCAAATGCGATTTGGGTTGATATGACGAATCCGCAAGAGAATTCTTATCGAGTAGAAAATGGAAAAATAAAGGTGACGGTTGATGCTAATTGGGGGAAAGTTTTAAAGCTTCAATCATCTTTTTGATCGCTTGCCCTCGATGGCTTAGTGCTTTTTTTTCAGCAAGAGTCATTTCTGCAAAAGTGCGATCGTACCCTTTTGGAATAAAAACAGGATCATACCCAAAACCCTCAGAACCTTTGGGGGTTTCTATAATATCTCCCTTACATTCTCCTTCAAAAAATCGAGGGGCTTCTTTGGTTTTTTGAATACATAGAACGCAGACAAATCGAGCTTCTCTGTCTAGATTCCCTTTGAGACGGCTTAGTAATAATTCATAGTTTTCTTGATCTGAAGCCTGATCTCCTGCATACCTTGCAGAATAAATCCCAGGAGCACCGTTTAGGGCTTCTACCTCAAGCCCTGAATCATCAGCAATGACCGTTGCGACAATCCCTTTTTTTTCTAAAAAATTGCAAATAGCATTCGCTTTGATGGCGGCATTTTCCTCAAAAGAAGAACCAGTTTCTTCTATTTTTTCATGAAAATCAATATCAGAAAGGGATTTCGTTTCATAGAAATTAGAATCCAATAGATTGGCAAATTCTCTGACTTTCCCTGGATTACTTGTGGCGATGACGTATAATTCTTTCATAGGATTAAGATATAAAAAAAGGGGATATTAGGTATGGGTTATAGCTATAAAAGCTTGTAGAATCAGCTCTTAAAGAAGTTTTTACAAAATTATTATACAGATATTTATTTGGTTAATTCATTTCAGCACCCTATTTTGGGTGCTTTGCATAAGTATTGAAATTATTTAAGGTGTTTTTTGAACGAGCCTTAAAATAAATAAAATTGTGGAGGATTCTGAATGAGTATATTTGAAGAATAAGGATCCTTTTATGTCAACTAATGTATGGAAATATTCACCAGCACCTAAAAAAGAAGGTGTTCATGTTCTTGTCGGAGAACCACTTGAAAATCTAGTTCCATGGATAGACTGGAAGTATTTTTTGATGGCGTGGGGAGTCCAAAAAGATAAAGAACAATCAGAACAGTTGTTAAAAGAGGGCAGAACCTTTTTAGATAAAATAATTTCTGAACGCTTGTTAGAAGCGCGGGCTGTCATAGGATTTTATCGGGTACGTCGAATAGGGGATTCTTTAGACCTTTATGAAACAAATGAAATGCTTCATTTTTTACGCCAGCAAGTAGAGCAAGATAAAGACGCTCCACTTCGCTCATTAGCAGATTATTTCTCTCCTTATGATTCGGATTGGATAGGCTTATTTGCTCTTAGTGTGGGTTTTGGAGTAGAGGCTTTTCAAAAAGAGAGTGCTTCTAAAGACGATATTTACTCAGGGATGCTATTGCATACACTATCGGCAAGATTAACAGAAGCCTATGCCGAAAAATTACATCGAGATGTGATGAAAGACTATTGGGGTTATGCTCCAAATGAGCCCTTTGGAATAAGGCCTGCACCAGGGTACCCTGCGTGTCCTGATCATACGGAAAAAAGAACTTTTTGGAGATTGCTTCATCCAGACGAACGAGTAGGGATTCAATTGACTGAAAGTGATATGATGTTACCAGACTGTTCCATTTGTGGTTATTATATGGCTCATCCTCAAAGTCGCTATTTTAGCGTTGGCCCAATTGGCGAAGATCAACAAAAAGAATATGAAGAAAGAAAAATGAAGATGAAAAAAGGGTAACCCTCTCATTCCAATTTTTCTTCTATACAACAACAATCAGTTTTCAAAATACGATTTCATTTTCTTAAGAGTTGTTTTTATATGATACATGCCGTATCATTAAGAAAAAATAATTTTATTTCAAATATAAAAAACCTAAATTTCTGTAAAAAAGATTAAGTTATGTATCATAATTAGTTGCTTTTGTCTTTATCCCAGTTTATATTTATAGATATGAAGAACATTTTGAAATACAAAGATTATCGCGAGTATATGCAAGATGTATATAATGAGCGTAAACGGACTTCTGTGTTTTCATGGAGGGAGTTTTCCGCATTGGCGGGCTTTACTTCACCAATCTACATGAAGCTTGTTTGTGAAGGTAAGAGTAGTCTCAGCAAAACGAAAATGGGAAGGGTTGCGCAGTCATTGGGTTTGGAGGGCTATGAGCGTGAATACTTTGAACAGATGGTGATTTTTGGCAACGCCAAAGCAGACAAAATAAAGAAAGAAGCTTTGCTTAAAATGGAAAAGATTGCCAGGGAACATAAGGCACGTGTGATTGACAGTGATGCCTTTGAGTATTACGGAAGCTGGATGTATCCAGTGATTCGTGAACTTGCTCCTATGATGCAAGGAGCTTTACCTAAAGAGATGGCGGATGTCTGCCATGAGGCAGTTTCTGCCGAAGAGGTTCGAAATGTACTTTCTTTTTTGACTAAGACAGGCTTCTTAAAAAAGACAAGTGAAAATCATTTTGTACAAACAGAAAAAACGGTAATCGGTTCAATGGAATCTTTGCCTATTGCTATACGCGCGATGCACAATAAAATGGCTGAGTTGGCTGTTCATGCTGTAGATAAATATAGTCCAGAGGAAAGACACTTTTTAGGAGTCACTCTTGGCGTAAACGATGAATCCTATGGTTTGATCACTGAGGAAATAGAAAAATGCTGCAAGAAGATTATGGCTATCGCTGAAGAACACGACAATATAAATCAAGTGTATCGTTTGAATTTTCAATTATTCCCGTTTACAAAAAAGTATAAATGCAAGAAGGAGAAGGGCAATGAATAAGAAATATTATATGATAGCCGTTATAGTCATAATCGCTCTAGCGGCATGCTCTGATGAAGAAATAGTCGGTAACTCTGTAGATCCTAATGCTTTGGCAGAATTATCTGAAAGAGACATCTATTTTATGGATAGTGTATTACATGCATACGGACCAACGATTTATCTTAATAATTCTTTTGATGATCCAGGGTTGGTTTATAATATTACCACACCTTCTCCTGTTTCTTATTCCTTTAAGACAGAAAAAGAAGTTTATTATTACTATTTGAATCAGGGCAGTACCGATGGTTGCTCTGTAAACATATACAAAGATGAACCTGGTGTTCAGAAAATGAAATTTCCTAGAGGGGGATCAAATATACTGGCTATCCTATTGAAGGAGTTTGAAGGGAGTCAATTTATTCATTATTTATGGTCAAGTTATTACGGCTTTGAAAGGCCTACGGGTGAATGTTCTGCTGACAGTATTGCCTTTATTGCCAATTGTAATAGTTTGGGTGGTTCTCTTGCTTCTTATTCGGAAGGTTGTATCACCGAAAAACTTGAAATGATATGTATTGCGAAGATCCAAGAAGCTCTTTATTTAGAGGATTTGGCTAAACCATTAAAAGAAGAATGTGAAAAATTTGTTGACTCCCTTCCTGAACCAGAAGTAAAACCAACTATCATTTGTCAGGGAACAACAGAAGGAGGGATGCTTTGTGATACGACTTGGCAAGATTAATGGGTTATTCTAACTTGGAATAACGTGGATTGTACTATAGAAAAATAATCAAAACTTGATTTATAGAAGTGTTTCTACTATTTTATAAATAGCATCAGGGCTTGTTTGACTACTAACAAATGGTATATAGTTTTTAGTCACAAAATCTGAGAGTGTTCTTAAGATGCGGCGATTTATCGCCGCATTTTTTATTGTATGAGAATTGTTAATCTTCGATTTTAATGGATTTTTTAGATAAAGTTCGAACGATTTGATCTAATTCTTTAGGGAGTTTAGATTCCACATTGTATTTTTGATTATTCCATTCAAATTCAAGCTTAAAACTGTGAAGAAAAAGGCGATTTAATCCGTATTCTTTTCGTAGTTCTCGATTCCAAGCATAATCTCCATAACGAGAATCTCCAGCAAGAGGATGATTAATACTTGCAAAGTGTGCACGAATTTGGTGCATTCTTCCCGTTTCTAGTTTGATTTTGACTAAATCCATAGATTCAAAACGACGATAGACAATATAATGGGTTATACTTTCTTTGCCTTTGGATTCGCTCGTTTTCATTTTTGCACCTTGTGGCGAATCAGAACGCTCTAAATTGGTTTTAATAGTTCCTTTTGTTTTTTCTAAGTGGCCTTGGACTAAAGCGTAATAATATTTGTTGATTTTATGCTCTCGAATGAGCTTTGTTAAACCTCTTAATACATCACCTTGAATGGCGGCTATCAAAAGGCCAGAAGTCTCACGATCTAATCGATGCACAAGAGTTGGCTTAAAATCATGCTTTTCATTGAGACCCCATTGCCAGAGCATATCGACAAGAGTTTCTTTTGGACGAGTTCCAGAACCAGGTTGACTATCAATTCCAGAAGGCTTCTCTACAATTACAAAGTCTTCTGTTTCTAAAGCAATTTGAAAATGATTTTTAAAAAAGAGTGGATCACAATAAGTATTGTTATTCCCCCATCCTGTTTTGGGAGCAGAAGTGGAATTGTCTTCTTTTAAATTTTCATAAATAGCAACTAAATCCCCTTCATTAAGAATTAAAGGAGCTTTGGCGACAACACCGTTGACTCTTACCTTTTTCTTTCTGATAACGGCAAATAAAGCGGAAAGAGATTCTGTAGAAAAACTTTGACGTAAATAACGGTCAAGTCTCATATTGGCATGGTGCCTGTCTATAATTTTAGTGATCATAATATTAATTTAGCTTTTTTGCTTTTAGTGCGAAACGAACGCCATCAGCTGCACTGGTGACAATCCCTCCTGCATAACCTGCGCCCTCTCCGAGAACAAAAAGCCCCTTGGTGGATACGGATTCTAAAGAATCTAAATCTCTTAAAATCCGTAAAGGCGAACTAGTTCTTGTTTCTGGAGCAATGATCATCCCATTTTTGATAAACCCTGGGATTTTTCTTTCAAAGGATAAAAATCCTTCGTAGAGAGATTCACAAATAAAAGAATCCATCCAATCCCATAAATTATTTGGAATTAACCCACAAGGGTAAGATGATTTTTTTAAGTCATCGAGATCTCTTTTATTATTTAAGAATGCTTCAATTGATTGAGCTGGAGCTCGATAAGAGTTTTCTCCAATTTCAAAAGCGGCTTTTTCTAAGCGACGTTGATGATTCAGGCCATCCCAGAGGTTATTACCTGCTTGGACAGGAACGACAATCGCTCCATTGGCAAAAGGGCCTTTTCTATGACTATGACTCATGCCGTTTGTGGCTAGAGTCCCTTGCTCTGATGCACAAGGAACAAGGACTCCTCCTGGGCACATACAAAAACTATAAGCTGAAGAGGTGGCTTTTAATGTTTTAGCAGTAAGAGCGTATTCTGCACTACCTGTTAATTGGATATCTACGTTTTTTCCAAATTGGCGTTCGTTAATTAGTGTTTGAGGATGTTCTACTCGTACTCCCATGGCAAAGCCCTTGGGCTCAAGAGAAACACCTTTTTCATATAATAATTCATAAAGATCACGAGCCGAGTGCCCTGGGGCAAGAACGAGTGTGTCACACGTTTGCCATGTATCATTAATTTTAATTTTTGAAATTTGATGATTTTGAATTTCAATGTCTTCTAATTTAGATTCAAAAAATATCTCGCCGCCAAGATTAAGGATCTCTTTACGGAGGGCACGGAGTAAAATGACAAGTTTGTTGGTACCAATATGAGGTTTGGAAAGATAAAGAATCTCTTTGGATATCCCAAAATCAACCATATCTTCTAAAACCTTTTGAGAAAAAATAGTCCGAGTTCTTGTATTTAATTTCCCATCAGAAAAAGCCCCTGCTCCACCTTCACCAAATAAAACATTAGACGTTGGGTTAAATTGTCTGTCGATGAAAAAACGACGAATATCTCTAAATCGAGCCTCAACAGGTTTACCTTGTTCATACAGCTTCACTTGAAAACCACGTCTCAGTAAGTGAAGAGTAGCCCAAAGCCCAGCAGGGCCTGCTCCAATTACATGAATGACAGGAGATACTTTTACAGAGTTGATGATTGGTTCTGTTTTAGATTCGGATTCTTTTTTAAAAAGACCATGCTGAGGTTTTAAGGCCTGAGCGGTTTCAAATAAAACATTATAAGACCAATGAGGAAAGCCTCGTTTACGACTATCTAATGATAGTCGTTCTATTTCAAGATTTTGAATGGCTTTTAAAGGTATTCGAAGCGTGTGGGCGAGAACTATGTCAACATTATCTTTTTTATCTAAGTCAACAGGAAGTTCTCTAAATTGATATTTTGGCATTAGAATTAAAAGGAATAGTTTATGGTAAAACCTACATAAAGGTCTTTATATTCATTTGATATTTGATCTGGTCTATCAAAGACTTCTCCTCGGCAAATCCATTCACTAAAGAGCTGTTTTGTGTGATTGATTTTTGCTGAAACTTCTACTATAAAATCATTTTCTTTCTCTGTCTTTTCTTCTAACTCTGATATTAATTCATAGCCGTTCTCTATTTTATTCAAATGAGAGCCGACTTCACTATCTGTTGCTATAGGATTGTTGGTGGCAACGATGTTGTTATTCTCTACACGATAATAATGAAATTTCTCTTGAGTTAAAGTATCTTGAAGCGTGTAATCGGCCTCTTTCCATGAGAATCGGAAGGTTTTCATTTCTACAGATAAGCCTAGAGTAATGAATTTAGAGAATAGAGGCACTTTTAAAGCATTTGATAAACTCCATTCGGTTTCCTTCATTTCATTTCTTTCGTAATTCTTAAAACGAGGGGTAAGAGTTAAGCGATTGGTGAATTTAGAATTGGTTGTTTGTAAAGAAATGGGATATCTATGCTCGAAATAATTCGCTCCATTAAAATAATAGCCTAATTTACTCCAGGTGCTATCAGAAAAATCGATGTCTTCAATTAAAGAATCATTATTGAAAAAAGAACCGTCAAGCATAGTTGTCCAAATACCATTGATCCTTAATTCGCTCTTCCAGAAAGAAAAAGAAAAACCTAGATCAAAAGTATGCTTATAAAAATGTTCTTCAAAATCAGAGGCAATATAGGGCTCAGTAGTGAGCTTTTGATAATCACTCCAACGAGCTGAATCTACAAGAATGGTGTCTCTATAATAAACAAGGTTTGTTGTATCACTATTTGTGGATGCTCTAAACCAAGGATCATTGAAAATACCGCTTTCAGCATCATATAAACCTCTTAGACGGTATGGACGATGCTGTCTTTGATATTCAAATTGGTAATTAAAGAATAAGTCGGTATTTTTGTTGATGCTAAATGTGTTCTCTAATCCAATGTCATGGCGGTATTTAGTACGGTCGATATCTAATTCATGCTCTTTTAGATAAAGAGAATCTGGTTCATCAAATAAACCTAATCGAGTCCCTTCACTTAAACCAAAAATATTAAGGGCTGTGTCGTTAGCGGCATTTTCTACATCTAATTCATAGCTGAATTTGAATGTCCATTTTGGTGATACTTCTTGTTTTAAATAACCACCAAATTCGCGAATATCACTCAATTGATTTGGAGAGCCTGGGCTATAATAATTTTCACCTACATAATGAATATGTCCAAATAAAGTAGTCTTTTTAATATTCCAAAAGAGAGAGGCGCCTATGGCTACATTTTGACTAGTAAAGTCGAGCCCCATAGTTCTAGAATCCTCTGTATCTTTTTTAAAATCATCTCGCTTTTTCTTTGCTTCCTGAATAAGATTTGAGAGCGAATCTCTCATTTCACTATTCGTTAGAGTGGTATAATTACCAAATATTTCAGTCATTTCTTCTCTAGAAAGAGTTTGAATCAGGTTGGAGTTTTGCATGAGTTGACGTAAGGTGGTAAATGAAGATGTGGATAAACCAGCGTCTTCAAAAACCTGATTGATCGCCCTTTGAGCGATGACATCTGCAGTATCAGATCGTCCAAGGGCAATTTGACCATTTAACTCAATATCACCAGGGAAAAATAACCAGTTGCCTTCTGCGTATAAAGCCATGGTGCTTTGTAATGGGTCAGCAGTAATGGCTGTAGCTCGATCACCATCTCGTAAAAGAGGATCGTCAATTTCATCATCAGAAAATAGAACTCCAAAATGGGCATTAAAACGACGTAATGGATCCCACTTAAAGTCACCACCCCAAGCTAAGCGCTGTGCTTTTAATTCACCTTCATCGATCCAGTCTTTATAAATATCTGGATTTCGGATACCTTTAATGAATGGTTTTTGAGACTCTCCAAAAAATCCTCCAAAGGTAAATAAGGGATGATCTTCTTTATTTTTTAGAAGAGAAAGCTCGTAGTTTGCCCCAAATACAGGTAGCCCTTCTAAAAATACTTCTCCTGAAGCTAAATAAAAGTCACCCAATTTTAAGGAGTGGTAATTATCAGTGTAACTTAATGAAAAAACATCTAAATCGGTTCGATTCCATTTGTCTGAATAGAAATTTGTAGATAGTTCTAAAGACTGGTTTTTATTGCTTTTGAGTATTAAATAAATACTGGTGTTAAAACCAAAACCAGGAACTTCCCAAAGATTAGGGAAACGATCTTCTTTAACATGAATAGTATCTTCATTCACTATCTCATTTAATACACCGTGATTGTGTCTAGTGTATACGTATCGATAGTTTAGTCCAGCAGAGATATTTCCAGCGATTGACCATTTAGTGGAGTCGTTTGCAGTGAATGTTACAGAGGATTCTTTCGCTTTAGGTTCTTCTTTTATCGAAAGATCTATGCCTTCTGGCAGAGGAATTTTTGAAGAGAATAACTTGGTGTCGGAAAGAAAATTGATTTTATTATTTTTTACTTGCTCGCGGCTTTCTGGTCGGAGCATTTCACTGGTACTTATTCCCACTTCATTATTTTCAATAGAGCAACGATGGAGCACTAATTTGCTATTGATCATATATAATAGAGCCAATTGATTCTCTTTCCATGTAGTGGAAACAATTTGTGTATTGGATAGAGGAGATAGATATAAGCCAATTTCATTATTAAGAAAACGATTCTCTTCGAAATAGGATTCATTATGTGTTGCTAAATGAGCTCCAATGGCATTGTTTCTAAAAAGGGTTTTAGTGATTTTTAAGTTGGATTGAATAGCAAACAGTCCTCGTTCTGCTGAATTTTGAATTATACAATTATGAATATTTAGAGAGCCTTCTTTTAACATGATCGCTGTTTTGGCTCCACTTATTTTTACATAGCGAAGATCGGATTTCTTTTCTCCTTTGATCGAAAGACCATTCCACACGGTAGAGGAATCAGTGCCCTTGAAATAAATGGGAGTGCTTCTTGTGCCGCCAGCGATGAGTTGCCCTTGATCAATAGAAAAAGAGGCTCCTTCTTTAAAAAGAATTACAACACCAGGTTCTATGATTAAAACTCTCCCAAGAGGAACCGAGATAGATTGAGTTACTAGATAAGGAGACTTGTCTTTTGTTAAGAATCCATGAACTTCGCCAGAGAGCGTTGTATAACTTGGAACAGGTTTCTTTTCCTGTTTTGTTAATAAATCGGGTGTCGATTCTGAAATTTTTGGTTTGATTGTTGAATCAGTTGCTTGATTAATAATATTTAGATTAGCGATACTATTTGAAATGTTAGGTGCGTTTGAAGAATCAGCGACTGGATTAATCGTATTGAGAATAGAATCGCTATTTGATACCTCAGGCCTGATCAAAGTATCAGGTTGTTGAGCAAGTAGAATGGTACTTAATAATAAAAGGGTGAATCCGGTAATGTATTTGTTTATCATTATCGTACCTCATAGGTTTTAATAGCTTTGCTAACGTTTCCACTTTTTAAGCGAACCTCAATATCAAAAACATTTCTTGACCCTCTAGATATTTCGATGGGGAGATTATAATGTAAATCGGTAATTTGATCCTTCACACGCTTAAAGATCTCTCTACCATTTTTCTTGACTATAATCTGTTGGATATATCGAGTATCATTTTCAGGTACTTTTTTTATTGAGAAGCGTAATTCTTTGTTTAGAATATTGCTTGCTCCTTTAGGTGGAGGAGGAACTCGCCAAACTTCTGAAGAGCCACCATAGACTTGAATTTGAACTTGGTGTTTTGGGAAGCATCCAAGAGTTTTTGTGATTTCTTGCTCATTCTTTGCTAAGTCTTGAACCTTAAATCGATATTCATGGATTCCTGGAGTTAGAGATAATTCAATTTTGTTTTGATTCCCTATATGATAAGACTCTGAGGATAAGTTTGAATTGGTGTATTTGGATAATAATATTTCATCCCCTTCAGCATCTGTGATTTTTATAAAGGCTTTACACATTAAGGAGTCTGAAGAAATCCATTTTATTTTTGGAGAAATAACGTTAATTGTTTTACATGACTTATTAATATCCAAAGCAATGGTTTCTTTTTTAATAAGCCCTTGAGCATTAGTCATCTCTATGTCAATTGTTTTCTCATTCCAATTTTTCGATAAGTCATTCACTAAAATAGAGTGGAAGAATTTTTGATTTTCGTTTAAAGGAATTAGGTTTTCAGAGATAGCATTTCCGATTTTAATTCTTAATTCAGTGTCATCGCTTGCTTTTTCAAACGTTCCTTCAATTTGAATGGTATTTGATTCACATAAGTGAATTGAAGTTGGACTTTGAATTATAAAATTATTTTTGGCTTCTTTTTTTAGAACTTTTTTGCCTGCACTATCGGCATAAATGAATTGAATTTCACCACATTGAGCCTCGACTTGGTTATCTACACAGTAGATACGGTATTTTTTTTCTCCAAATAAACCAGTATCCCAAGAGATGGTGTGTTCTATAAGACTATCTAGAGTTGGAGCTGTTTGTTCTCCATCAATGGAAAGCATAATGCCTGGATTACATCTTCCTTGGAGTTTTAGTTCCGTTGAGTATACCGTATCTGAAATCGTATTAAATTGGCATTTTGATTTATCTAAAAGAGATTTAATTTGACTATTGAGCTTTTGACTTAGAGAGTCTAAAAGTTCAGGACTCATTTCTTGACTGGACGATGAATCGCTGAGAATTTCGTGAAGCGTTCTTGAAAAATCTGGAGTTCCAGAGAGGGGATTGCTTAGGACAATAAATCCTTTACTTGAATCTTGTACGAGTGTTTGCCCTTTCTTTAAAAGAGCCTTATTTCCATGTGCATCCTCTACTTCAAGAGAGCCTTCGGCAAGGGAAGCATAAAGACCTTTTCGAGTCACTCCAATTGCTCCAGCTGTACCTCGAATGGCTGCAGTTGCAGTTCCAGTTTTAAATTTAAAGGAACCAGACTTTCCAGCTTGCTTTTGTACATCAAAGTGGAGCATTCCATTTTTGATATTCAATGAGGTTTCTTTAGATCCTTTAGCTGAAAATACTTTTTCTAAAACGACTATTGCATTTTCTTCGATTGTAATAGAGCTCCCATCAGCAAGGGAAATGATGGCTTGGGATTCGACGAGTGTTCGAATTAAATCGGACTCAGAGACTTTAGCTCCAACACGAAGTGGAAGCCATTTGTCTTGAGCTTTTTTTTGTCTAGTGACTTCTCCTAACACAGAACGAACTTTTCCGGAGGTAATTTCATCTGCCACTAAAGGGACAGTGATTAAAAGAACAGAAATGATAATAAATAGGGCTCGTTTCATTAATCCTCCGAGGGGATTTTTAAAATTCCTATAAATAATATAGTATTTCGGCTTCGTAAGTACATCTTTACATTATTTTATCTTTGAAACTTTCTATTTTATTAATAATAATAAGAGGTTTTTTATGAATATGGATAACACTGAACCGACTGTTGAAATGACTGATGAAAATGGTGAACTGATAGTCAAGGAACTTGCAAAAGAGTATTTGACTAAAGGTGCTTGGCAGACGATCATGTTTCTTTATCAAGAAAAAGATCAAAAAACAGGCGAATTTGCTGAACCTAAAGTATCTATTCGTCGGTATCAAAAATATCAAGGCGTTATGAAACAACGCAGCAAATTTAACGTGAGCAATAAGGCGCAAGCGGAAGCGATGATCGCCATATTTAAAAAGTGGTACGAAATATAAATGCCCGACCCCAGTAGTAGTTTTAATGTTACTTTTTTATGTGAGGGTGAAATAGCGAGATTCCCATGGCAATCTCGTCTTGAACCTATGGCACGAAAGCTTCTTATCGAAGAAGGCTTTCCTCAAAATGTGAATGTGGTTTTATGCTCTGATGAATTTGTCAGAGAAATGAATAAACAGTATCGGAATCTCGATAAAGTCACAGATGTTCTATCTTATGAGTGGCATGAGCCTTATTTGCTAGGTGAGATTTACATTGCTGAAAATCAAGTAAAAAAACAAGCCCCTCTATTTGGCAATACTTATTATGCTGAATTAAAAAGAGTCCTTGTGCATGGCTTATTCCATTTATGTGGTTATGACCATTTAACTCCCAAGGATCGTCGTAAAATGCGTTTACGAGAGTGCGGCTTTTTAGGTATAGATCCTTATAGCGAAAGAGAGTAATATTTATGCCTTTAAGTTATACTATCATTTTAATCGTTTTTTTTCTTTTACTTTCCGCAGCCTATTCTTTAGTGAAGGTTGTTTTTTTAGCGATTCATTCTCGTAAAGAGTTTGGTGAACTCACAAAAAGAGAAGAGAGAATTAATGCCTATGTTGAATCGAGTGGCTTTAATGAATGCATGTCCATAGGCCGTATATTCTCGAATATCATAATTGCGGTGCTTGGTTATATTGCTGCAGAGCCGTTGATTTCATCTTTCTTTTCCCCAACTTTAGCGTTAGCTCTTTACTTACTTGTTACGGGTTTGAGTGTTTATTTTATAACGGTTTTTATCCCGAATTTGTTTGGACATTTAAAACCTGGGATGCTCTCCATCATTCTTGAACCTATCTACAAGTGGATTCGTTTTCCTTTTTTTGGTTTTTCCCGTTTAGTTCATTTCGTATACAATAAACTGCTAAAATGGTTTGGTTACGATGCTAAATTTAGTTTCCTTTCTGAAAATCAAAGAGAGGCTATTCAATCCGATATGAGTAGCTCAAAAGAAGAAGGGTCTTTGGAAGATGACGAACGCCAAATGATTCTCAATATTTTTGATTTTGTAGAAACACCTGTTCGCGAAATCATGACTCCACGTGTAGATATGTGTGCGATTGATGTCAAGTCTTCTCTAGAGACGACAATTCAAATATTGAATAATGAACGTCATTCTCGTTTACCTGTTTATAAAGATTCTATTGATAATATTATAGGTATTTTATCTAATCGAGATTTTTTAGAATGGTATACTGAACATGGCTCTGAACCATTCAATATTGAACCGTTAGTGATGCCTGCATTTTTTGTTCCTTACTATAAGAAGATTGATGATTTATTAACTGAACTTCGCAGGAATGGAAATCAACTCGCCATTGTGATTGATGAATATGGTGGTACGGCAGGGCTTGTAACGGTTGAAGATATTCTTGAAGAAATTGTGGGCGAAATTAAAGATGAAGATGATGAAGATGAAGGTGTTCAAAAGTTAAAAGATGGTCGTTATATTTTAGACCCTTTAATGACACTTTCTGATTTAGAATACGAATTGAAAATTAAGCTGAAAGTGCCTGAGAATTCTCATATTGAAACATTATCTGGCTTAATTCAAGCGACTCTTGGAACAATCCCTTCTCCAGGTGTAGAAGTGGAAATTGAAGGCTATAAAATTCGTGTACTTTCCATGGATGGTACGCGTATGGAAAAAGTTCTTCTCATTACGCCTACGCCTTCAACGAATTAGGCTGTTCTAAAAATAGTTTTGCGAGTCTTTTATTAAGAGACAACAGAGTCTATGGTACTATCGTAGAATCGAGTTTTAATTTTATTTCCAGGTGAAAGTTCATTGGCATGACGAATGACTTTCCCTTCTTGATTAAGCGTTAGACTATACCCTTTTTTTAAAATCGATTTTGGATCAGAAAGTGCAATCTTTGCATTTAATATTTCAAATTTGGCTTTTTCTAAATTGAGGATTTTTCCAGAGCCATTTTTTAAACCGAGCTGAAAACGCTGTAAGATTTCTTTTTCGATCTTAAAATAACGAAGGGGCTCTTTTTTTAAGATGGATTGAAATTGGAGCAACCGTTCTTTTTCTCGAATGACTGTTTTAGAGGCATTATAAAAAAAGGTCTTTTGAATATAATGAAGTTTCTCTTTTTCTCTTGGTATTCTCATTTGAATTCGATTTTTAATATTGAATGCCATTTCTTGTACTTTGATCCAAGACCCTTCCACTCTTTCGACAATGAACTTTGCACAAGCGGTGGGAGTAATGCATGCAAACCATGCCACAACATCGACAAGACTTTGGTCTATTTCATGACCAATTCCAGTGAGCACAGGGGTTGGGTAGAGGGCGATTGCTCGGCATAAGGCTTCACTATCAAAATAATTAAGGTCAGTTTTCGCGCCACCCCCGCGGATAATGCAAACTACATCAATATCTGGAAAAGATCTTAATTTACCAAGAGCTTCTAAAATACTGTTTTCGGTCTCATTTCCTTGCATGCGAGCAAAGGCTTCTGTAATTTGAAATGCAAAAGGGGATTCTTTTAGTTGGCTACAAAAATCTCGATAGGCAGCTGTTTTTTCTCCAGTGATTAAACCAATATGAAGAGGAAGAGAAGGAAACGGGAGCTCAGCATTTTTGCGTAATAGTCCTTCGGTTCTTAATTTTTTTAGGATGGCTTCTCTTGTAATAGCGAGTTCCCCTAATGTATAAGCGGGATCAATATCAATCACTTTAGATTGAAATTTCCCATAAGGAATATAAAAGTCAGCTTGAATAAGTAAATTGACTTTAAGTTGTTCTTTGAGTTCAAAAGGGGTAGGGAGAGATGCTAGTTTCTTTTTTAATAAAGAGTAATCAGACTTAAAAATATAAAGAGGCAACGTGGCGACGGGCTTCACATCATCTTTAACAAATTCAGCAAGATTTAGATAAATCATGTTTCCTCGTTCAGTCATTTGGGTGAGAACCCCATGAATCCAAACAGAAGGCACTTGATTTGTGATCAAATTTTTTATTGAAGTAAGGTATTTGCTAACTGGGTATGATTTTATCTCTTCTTGCATAAAGGTAAATTAAATTTCATCGTGAATCAATACAAGTGATTTTAGAGATTATTATCGCATTTTAGACATCTCCACCAAAAAGTAGGCAAAATAAGGACTTGCATTTTACTATTGATTATTTAATACAATCAATAGTTATTATAATTTAGTGAGATCGATCTTTGACGGAGAACATATGAGAATAAAACCACTTTTAACAGCATTTTTTCTGATGATGTTTATGGGATGCGCTTCAAATCAAGCTCTTGTAAACTCATCTATTCAACAAGCAGAGTCCTTAAAAACAACCGCAGGCGAAAGTAAATCTTTGTCTGTTAAAACGACTCTTGCTGATGAAAAATTAGAGGAAGCAAAAAAACAAAATGAAATAGGGAAAACAGAAGAGGCTTTACTCGCTGCAGAAGAAAGCCTTCTACAATATCGTTTAGCCTTAGCTCAAAGTACACATGATGCTTTAAGTAAAGATTATGCCGCTCTCGAAAAAGAGGTTCAATCAGCTGAATCTTATAAAAATCAATTAAAATCTAAATTAGAACAGATGAGGAAGGAAAAATGAAATTAGCAACTCTTTTTTACACGTCTCTTTTAAGTGCTTCCTTTATTTTTGCTTCTAATTCGAATACGGATTCGCTTTCTACAAAACAAGCTGCTTCGTGGTCTGTGAAGGCTTGTCAGGAATCTTTAACTAACTTAAATAAAGAAATTCCAGCTGAAGCTTTAGATGCAAAGATTACTTTAGCTGAAGCTCAAGCAAAAGCATCTCTAGTGGCCGCGCAAGAAATAAAAAATCCAAAAGCTACTTCTGTGGCTGCCTTTCAAAAGACCTGCTCCTTGTATGTGGATTTAATTCAGGTTCAAGCAAAAACACAACTCTTGAGAAACTCTCTTCAATCTCTCTGGGAAAAACGTACTTCTACAATGCAGACCGCTATGGCTACAAAAGATAGTATTGAAAATTTCTATAAAAATAAAACCTCTGCTTTTGCAAATGCTTTAGAAGAAGAAAAAGAACGCTTGGCTTTAACAAGTGAAGAACTTATACAAAAAGCAAAAGCTCGCGAAGATTCTATTAAAGCCGCTGCAGACGAAAGAGAAGCTGCTCTTCAAAAGGCTTTAGACGAAGAACGTCAAAAGGCAGAGGCTCGTCAACAAGAAGCAAAAAATAAATTAAATGAGTTACAATCCAAGCTTATTCAAGTAACTCAAGATGCTCGTGGCATTATTCTATCTATGTCAGATATTTTATTTGACGTGAATAAAGCTTCTTTGAAAGGCGACTTGAAAACTAGCTTAGCTAAGGTTGCTGGAATTTTGTCTGTATATCAAGAACTCAATGTTTCTGTAGAAGGGCATACGGATAATACGGGTTCAGAAGAACACAACTTAAAACTTTCTGAACAACGCGCACAAAATGTACTTGACTTCTTAGTGAATCAAGGGATTGAAGCTTCTCGTTTGACTTCTAAAGGCTACGGAATGACTCTTCCTATTGCAAATAATAAGACTAAAGAAGGACGTCAAAAAAATAGACGTGTGGATTTAGTGATTAAAGATAAGGCTCTGTAAATCTATGGCCAAGATTGTTTCAGCAATGGAAGTGCGTCAGAATTTTGGATCCCTTTTAAATCAGGTTTCTCTTCTTGGAGAAGAAATTGTGATTGAAAGATCTGGGAAATCCATTGCTCGATTAGTCTCTATTTCTGAACCATCTTTATCAAAACTGGATTTCAGAGATATTGCGAAGTTACCAAGTATTAAATAAAAATATTTTACTTATAAAAAAAGACCTGAAGGCATTACCTTCAGGTCTTTTTAATTCCATGAGAATTACATCGCACCACGTTCAAGCTTGATTGTGAAGTTAGTCACATCACAAACTTCGCTTGGGCCCCAATATTGGATAGGGCCTGGATAGGTATAAGATTCTGTCTTAGCCCATTCATCACGACGAGCTGCAAAATACTTAAATGGAGCACCATCTAGTTCAACAAGAGCTTTTTGAATCACAGGTTTATCTGCTCCATGACGACGTTCAATATTCATCATCATGGTTATAGGAATGCCACCAGCAGTCCAGTTCTCTATTCCTTTAGTTAGGTTGCGAACAGAGCTCATGTAACCATTCATTTTATTGAGGGCAAGTACAGATGCTGCATAACCAAGGCTATAGCAGTAATCGGCATCAAAATTGGATGGGGCTGCACAACGTCCTTCGTAGCCAAAGAAGTGGTTGAGAGCAGCAAACTTTCCTTTGAAGTCAGAACGTTTTTTAAGTTCTTTAGCAACCATTTCAATAATTAGTTTTTCAGTTTCGATCAAAGAAACTTGAACGTTACCGTGAGAATCACGATCAAGCATTAATTGAGCTTGAATGCCAGCTGGGAGACTTTTTAACACGTTAGCAGATTCTGTGTTTAACCAACCACAAAGTTTTTCCACTTTGTCTTGAGTGTTTAAACCTTCTACTTCTTTTTCGTGGTGAGCAAGAACTTCAGAAAGTTCAGAAATTAATACGCCTACATCAGGAATAAATTCGAGTAAGCCTTCAGGAATCAAAGCGACACCGAAATTCTTACCTTGGCTAGCACGTTCCGCAACAATGTCAGCCACATATTTTACCACTTCTGAAAGCTTCATTTGTTTTGCTTTTACTTCTTCAGAAATAAGGCAAATATTTGGATGAGTTTGTAGAGCTGCTTCTAAACCAATATGAGAAGCGGAGCGACCCATGAGCTTAATAAAATGCCAATACTTTTGTGCGGAGTTTGCATCACGCATGATATTACCGATGAGTTCGGAATAGGTCTTTACAGCGGTATCAAAACCGAAAGAAGTTTCAATATATTCATTCTTTAAGTCACCATCAATTGTTTTTGGGCAACCGCAAACAACGCAGGATGCGCCTTTTGTTTGGAAGTATTCACCTAAAACAGCAGCGTTAGTATTGGAGTCATCACCTCCGATAATGGTTATGGCATCTAATTTTAAATCATTAGCGACTTTAATGCAACGATCAAATTGTTCTGTTGTTTCAAGCTTGGTACGGCCTGATTGAATAATATCAAATCCACCAGTATTGCGATAAGCGTCCATTAATTTGGCGTCAATTTGAATATATTTTCCGTTTTCTAAACCAGAAGGTCCACCAAGAAAACCGAAGAGTACAGAGTCTTTAGAGATGGATTGAAGACCATCAAAAATACCAGCAATCACGTTATGGCCACCTGGAGCTTGACCACCAGAAAGAACAACGCCTACACGAATCGCTTTTGATTCGCAAGTGCAAGAGCAATCACAGGCAGGTGTAAATGAAACAACTGGAGCTCCATATGTATTAGGGAACAAAGCCTTGATTTTTTCTTGGTCTCGAACGGACTCTGTGGCAGTTCCTTTATTAATAGAAACCTTCAAAGCACCATTTTTCAAAGAAGAGGGAAGTTTGGGTTGGTAAGCTGCGCGAGCTTTACCCAGAACAGATAGATTATCAGACATAGTAACCTCTTTAGGGGTGAGTTAAATTTTACCGCTTAAAGTTAAAAAAAAAGTCTAAAAGAAAAAAGAAATTGTTCCTCTGGTCTTGGTTAAATAGGTATTCTTCTCGTATTTTTGTATTTTTAGAGCTATGAAAAGATTACAATGCTTAACAATTATTTTATTCGTTCTCTCTAGCTTCCCTCTTTGGGCTCAAAATAAAGACATACGCTTTGTCCCAGAGTCTTATTCTGTAGGTGTTATAGAGCAAGGAGATGTTCGTCATATCGTTTTAAAAGGCGTAAATACCACCTCGAAAACGATTGTTCTAGAATCTGTCATGAGTCAGAATACAGGCTCATCTAATTTCAAGCACCCGTCTGTGATTAAACCAAATGAAACGATTACGATTGAGTTTGATTTAAATACATCGTATATGGAAGGTGCTTTTAATCATAGCATCGTTCTTGTGGATACAACAGGGGCTTTCTATACAACGACAATTGAAGGTGACGTTCAGTCTCCAGTATTTTTTAGTGAAAAAATGTTTGATGCAGGGTATTACAAAGCCCGAGAAAAACGCGAGTGGACTTTTTATGTTTGGAGTACGGATAAAAAAACTCGCCCAGATATAGAACTAGATTCTATCGCGGCAAAATCTTTTTCTGCAACGTATAAATCTGTGATGCTGAACATTGATAAATTGGATCAGATTAAAGAAGGTGGAAAAGTACCTGCTCTTAAAGTAACCCTAAAAACAAAAGGAATTCCAAGAGATGGGATCGCCTTAAAACAAAAGAGTTTACGCCATATCGTGGCATTTAAAAGCAAGGCTCATCCAAAAGCGACACCTGAAATTTTAATAGTTGGTTATTGGAAATAAATATCTTTCGAGGCTTGCCAAATAAGAAGGAAAAACTAAATTTATCCGAAATCAGAACGGGATGTAGCTCAGTCTGGTAGAGTACTTGAATGGGGTTCAAGTGGTCGATGGTTCGAATCCATTCATCCCGATAAAAAAAAGACCTTAAATAGGTCTTTTTTTTACTTGTTACTCTTTAGAAGAAGTTTCTTTATCATCTATTTCT
>Ga0209510_1001082_pt1 | contig 32494 bp, 21 predicted proteins | sample BiotimSIPDNA_FD_185749 | JGI IMG/M metagenome (GOLD analysis project Ga0209510, IMG submission 185749) | Anaerobic biogas reactor microbial communites from Washington, USA - Biogas_R1 time_0 SIP DNA (SPAdes) (version 2) | ecosystem: Engineered > Bioreactor > Anaerobic > Unclassified | place...
CAACTCGAATGGCAGCGAAGAGCCTCAGGGCGTCACGGCTTTGGCGATAGTTTTTTCCAGGCCTGGCTTGTATGGGCCAGTCCAGATACTGTAAAGGTATCCCATTTGTTCATAGCCGCCTCGTTTCACTTCGTGTGAGTCGGGCAGGTAGGAGACACAGCCGTTGCAGTATCCGAGGAGGATGGCCTTTTTTGGCAGCAGGGATTTTTCCACATATTCTCCCAGGCCGATCAGCACTTCGCCTTGGATGCCGATGATGGCCAGGTCGTCATTCAACCAGAGGGTCTGGACGCCGATTTTCACGCGGTCGGGAATGGTGAGGCCAGCATCCAGGCGGGCCAGGGCACGGGTGGGATAGAAGGCGTAGTGCGGCGGCCCGTCTTGCTGCAGCTTGACAAAGTCTTCCCTGGTCGTGTATAGGCGTTCGCAGGGCGCTTCGGCTTCCACGTAGGCGCCGCGGAAGGCTCCGGGGATAACTTGTTCCAGGCCATGCGGTTGATGGAGGACGGCGAGGGTCTCATGGAGCAACTGGCGGCCGATGGCGGGCAGTTCGGCGTGGTCGAGCTGTCGCCAGCGGTCGCCGGCCGAGGCTGCGGCTGGCCGCATGTCACCGCCAGCGCCTTGCAGGAAGAAGGGCATGACGTCCGCGCCGAGGGCGTCGGCGCAGGCTTTTTTGAAGGCTCCGGGGAAGTCGGCGGTGATCAGGTGCTGGGCGCCGGTGGCTACTGGGTGGCAGGAGAGCCGGATGCCGAGGGCGCGGATTTGTCCCTCCTGGTTGCGCAGTGCGAGAACCTGGAGTCGGTCATCGACTGGCCCGTCGGGGTTGGGTGCATTGACGATCTCACCGTTGCGTTCGAGGCGTCTGTTCATGTTGACGGCGGTTTTGCCGCAGCCAAGCCAGAGCGAGCCAGGCGCCAAGTTTTGGGCGGCTTGTGCAACGGCGTCAAGGAGCTGTTGTTGCAGCCATTGGCGGTAGCGGCTGGAGGAGCTGGTGTCTCGGGATGACCTGAAGTAGACGGCTTTGTCGCGCATTTCTGGTCCGCCGTGGGTATGGGAGGCGTTGAGGAGCACGCATTCGGCTGACGTCTTGGTGATTTCGGCGATTTGGTGACGCAGGTCGACGGCCTGTTCGTCTTCGAAGGTGATCAGGTCAGCGGTGACGATGACGAGGCGCGCGCCGTTGTTTTCCAGGATGAGCACTTCTGCGCTCAGGGGGTCGTTGACCCGGTCGAAGTGGTCCTGCCGGGCAGCGTAGCCGCCCATGGTGGTGGGGAAGGGCGGGGTGATGTCAGCGCGGGCGATGCCGAAGCGGAGGTTTGCGTCAGAAGGCGTTACTGGCGCGGCAGGGCGTTGAGCCTTTGTCTTGCTGGTCATGGTGCAGTCTCCTTTGCGTGATGGTTGGTTGAGGCGAAGACGGCGATTGGTTTATGCGTCATTTCAAGTCATGGCATCGTCATTGGCAAAGGCGGTTTTGCCGCTAACCAGGCAGCGGCTCACCGTGGTGTGGTCAGGGCTGAGTATAGTGATGTCAGCCCAGAGTCCTTCCTGGAGGGCGCCGGTCTGGTCGTGCAGGCTCAGGGCGCGGGCTGGATTGGCGGAGAGCATCCTTGACGCTTCCGGGATGGGAAAGCCAAAGCGCTTGGTCAGGTTTCGGAAGGCCGTGTGGGGTGTCAAGCAGGAGCCGACAATGATTCCGGTGCCATCAGTCAGGCGGCAAACGTCGCCATTGGTGAGGCGGTAGGGTCTGCCGTCAGATTCTGCGTAGACGCCGTCAGGCAGTCCAGCGCCCATCATGGCGTCGGTGATGGCAATGATGCGGTCAGGGCCGGCGGCTCGGCGCGTCAGTTCGATCAACCCTGGCGGCACGTGGTGGCCATCGGGGATGATTTCCACGTCGACACGGTCTTCAATCAGGATGGCGTCAGTCAGGCAAGTCTGGCTGACGCCGCCATGGACAGGGCGTCCCTCGAAGGTGTCGAACAGGTGGCAGACTTGGCGTGCGCCAGCTTCGACGGCCTTTTGGAAGTCGTCGATTGTGCAGTGGGTGTGTCCAATCGCGACGCGGACGCCGTGTTTGACGGCTTCGGCGATAACGTCAAGCGCACCAGGCAATTCAGGAGAAATGGTCAGCAGGCGGAGCGTGCCATCAGCTTCACGGAGCAGCGCGCGTAAATCATCCAGGCTGGCTGGGCGCAGGAAGTCTTCATTCATGCCGCCTTTTGCGGCAGGGGCGATGAATGGTCCTTCCAAGTGCGTTCCAAGGCAGCGAGCGCCAGCGTGTTGGGCACGGGCAACGTCCTTGGCCTGGCGGACATACGCGAGTTGGTCAGGCCAGGGAGTTGGCGCCAGGGTGGGGCAGAAGCTGGTCATGCCGACCTGCGGGGCAAACGCGGCCATGTCCAACAGCGTTCGCGGGTCTTCGGCGCTGTAGGGGCCGAGGCCATGGAAATGCAGGTCGATGAAGCCTGGCAGGATCAGGGGCGCGTCTGGCTGCGGCGTGCCGAGTGGGGTGATGGCGCTGATCAGGCCGTCCGCAATGGCGAGTTCGCCGAAGCAGACTTCGTACGGTAGGACTAGATTGCCGGTTAAGAGGGGCATGGGGTTGAATGCTGAATGCTGAATGCTGAATGTTGAAGACGCATTTGTCATTCATAATTCATCATTCGTTAGGGGTGAGAAACTGTTGTTTTATCCGCAGATTACGCTGATGACGCAGATTTTTTAGGGTGTATTGTAGGGGAAGCCAATAGCACGGCGGTAGAAATGCTAAAAGCGCGAGACATACTGCAAGCTGAAGCTTGAACTACGTACTGCAGGCACGGCGGTCGCGGGGCTATTTTTTCTTTTTGGGCTGGGTTGCAGCCAGGGCGAACAGCTTTTTGCGGGTTTGGTCACGCCAGCGGCTGGTCTTGGGGAAGTCTTCGAAGGAATGCAGTTTTTTGAGCAGGTCGCTGTCTCTGGGCACGTCGAGGGTTTGCAGCAGTTGGTAGTCCTGGAGCGATTCTGAGAAGACCTCCCAGCGGATGGAATCGAGCGGCCCGTCTGGCCCGGGGTAGACTTGGGTGGTGTCGCCGTATGCCCAGCCTGGCCATTTTTCGCCGTCCTGGATGTGGAAGACATCGATTAAGACCCTGGTCTGGGAACGATACCAGTAATTGAATCCCCAGTGCAGGAATCCCTGGAAGGGCCAGCGGTAGAACAGGAAGCCGTGCATGTAAATCTTGGCCAGGGGGGTGTCGAGCAGTCGATTGAGGAAGCGTCCGCGTGGTCCGCAGCAATAGTAGCACCAGCAGGGGATGTTTTCGTTGACGAATTGGAGGGCAGTGCGGATGCTGGGGACAGGCATGTCGGTCAGGCGTTCGCGTCCGTATTCGATGTCGGTCAAGGCGTCCATGGTTTTCATCCACGGCGCCAGTTCTTTCAGCATGGCGCGTGCGGCCTTGTAGTTTTTCTTGTCCTCTTCGTTGTGCGGTTCATCGGAGACATGGAAGAAGGAGCGTTCCAGAATTCCCTCCTGTTGCAGGAATTGGCGCAGCTGGGGCAGGTATTGCTGGAGGAATTTCCTGTAGGTGTCTGAGGTCGCCGGGGTTTCGGGGGGCCAGAGCAGGACTTCGTCAGCGCCCTGTTGTTCATAGATGCGGATAGCGAATTTCACTCCCCATTGGGTGAAGGGATGAGCCCATTCGAAGTGGGTGATGTTGTACTTCCGGCACAGTTCTATCCAGCGTTTGACGTCTGACCAGTCAAAGGAATATTTGTCCTTGCCTGCTTTAGTGACTTTCAGCAGCTGAGTTGGGCGTTTGACGCCGTCCAGCGACGGAGTGAAGACCGGTACATAGATAGTGTCGAGGCCGTGGTCAGCGTAGTTGTGGATGAATTTTTCGCACAAGGGCCAGAATTCTTCTGAGAAAGGAGCGACTTTGTACCAGTCGCTGATGGAGTCAGCGTAGAACCAGTGGGTGATGCGGAAGTCGCGGCGCGGCTGCAAGGTGATTGGGTGGAGGGTCACTTCCGCCTGGAGTTTGTGGCTGCGTCCGGCGTCCGGGGTGGCCTGGATAGTGATGTTGCCGGAGCCGGGCTTGGCATTCGGGTCGGGTCGCACGGAAATCCAGAAGGCGTGGGTTTCGCCGCCGGGCAGCTGGATGGTCTGCTCTTCGAACAGGGGGTCAGGCACATAGCCGGGAATTTGGTCAGCGCCTTCTATGTCTTCTGGCGGGATGGGCGCAGGGTGCGTGTTTAGATGGCGAACTGGGATATAGCCCACGCGGCGGACGCGGATGTCCCAGCCGTCTGGACCTGTAGCCGTGACCGTGAATTGCCGCGGCGCCAGGCCATCATGACGCAACAGCACTTGAAAGCTGACTTTTTCGTTGAGGGCGGCGTCGAGACGGAGTTTTTTGCGGGTTTCGGCTGGGGAGGTGGGGTAGAAGCGCGCTGAACTCGTGGCTAACCAGGATTTGAAGGTCATGGCAGTTTCTTTCTGGGGTGGGCTGGAATAAGGTTTGGGTTTTGTGCGTTAAAGATGATTGGGGACGCTGGTTCAGCGCGGGCTGTCAATCCTTGTCCACGAACCTGATTTTGACGTCCTTGAATATGTGCGCGTTGTCGCAGGTGCGCAGGGGCTTGCCGCTGGCGGTGGTGACGTTTTTCAGGATCACCTCTTCGCCTCTCACATAAGGGTATTTTTCGGCGTAGGTGTCGTCGGTGTTATTGCGGTTGAAGTTGGCGAAGATGGCTGCTCCCTCGTAGGTGTCGGGATGGTTGCGGTCGTCAATATGGAGGCCGTCGATGGTGATGGTTTTCGGCATATAGCAGGTATAGCCGAAGTCATGCTGGCCACTGTAGCTGCCGCCGATCAGGCTGGCGGAGATTTTCCCGCCACCTCCTGGGATGAAGACGCAGTTGCGGATGATGAAGTCGCCTTCCCAGGTGCAGCCGTAGTCCGTGCGCAGGCCGACGAGGTTGGAGCCGTTGGCGGTTGTATTTTCAAGCAGCAGGGTGCCGGTGCCGGTGACGCTGATGCCAGCGGAGCCGATGGTGGAGTTGCGGATGGTTGCGTTCGCTACTCCCATGTGTGCGTCAAAGCGGGACAAGGAACAGCCGTCATACAGGAGGTTCTTGCAGTAGTTCGAACCCATGATGCCCCAGTAGGTGCGGTCGTTGATGTCGTTGGTTTGCCGGCAGTTGATAAAAGACACGTTGGTAGCGCGGTTGAGGCTGATGTCGTACGTGCCCATGGAGACGGTCGTGCCAGCCGAGCCGATGGTGCGGTAGGTCTTGTGGCCGGTCAGGATAGTGTCGCGCACGGTCACGTCAGAGCAGCGGAAGATGTTGATGAAACCGCCGTATGGCGCACCATGGTCGCCTTCGTCGACGACGTAGTGTTCAAGCCCTTCGACCAGAGTATTGGAGCGCCTGATAGCCAGGCTCCGGTTGTAGTAGGCATATTTTGACTCGTGGGCATTGGCTCTGGTGGTGAAGCGTCCACCCGTGATTTTCAGCTGGATCGTGTCGATTGGATAAGCCGCCAGCTCGGTGATTTGGTCGAAATCCCATAGGAGCGGGGTCTTTGGGTCGATGTCGCCATTGGTCTCAACGATGAAGATGTCGGTCTGCGATGAGCCTTGGTTCTGGTTGGCGCCATAGCGGATATAGCGCTTGACGTTGCTGTCAGTGGCGCAGACGAGGCTGCGCCTAGGGAGGGTGACGCCGAGGTTGGTTTGCTGTCGCTTCAAGTTTTTGACGCCCTCAATGGGGTGCGATTCCAGTTTTGATGTGACTACGAAGATGGCGGTTGTGCGGTTCTCGACGTTGGTGTCGTCAATGAGGAATTCGGCGTTGCCGAAGTCGGTGTCAGTCTGGATGAAGGCGGTGGCGTCGGTTCCTCCGATATAGTATTTGGCGTCCCGGTCGGCTTTTACGGGCAGGTTGTGCTGGTTGGCAAAGGCATGGGCGCGTATGATGGCCTCGATGTCGTCGGTCACGCCGTCGCCGCGCGCACCGAAGTCGCTGTAGAGGACGGCTGTTCCAAAGGTCTTGCGGAAGGCGTATGTTTCTGGCATGGCGAGGGTTCCTTTCGAGGGAGAGACGACACTGGCGAAGAAGGCATGGAGGCCGCGGACAAAGCCGCCGGGCAGGTCGGTTTTGAGGATGACGTCGCCTTTCTGCTCCAGCAATTCGAAGCTTCCGGCAGCTTCGGGCTTTTGGCTGGAGAAGACGATGGCTGGCTTTTTCGGCGCGTCTGGGGCAGCGATTTCCAGCCAGAGGCCGGTGTGTTGGAAAATGAGGTCGCGGAGCAGGGCGGCTGGTTTGGGGTCGTCAGCCAGGGGGATGATAGCGAAGTCCGCGAGGCTTTGCCCCGCGATTTCGACGTCACTGATGGCGTATTTCTGCGGTTCGGCATAGTCGTAGTCAGCCGGGAGCGTTAGGCTGTCGACCGGCTTTTCCTGGACGAATGTGCGCAGGAAGTGCTGCACGCCCTTTTTCGTTCCATGTTCGCCGCCGCCTAAGATAAAGACACGTCGGCCGACTACCTTGATTTGGAATCCCTCGCTGCCGAGGGCGATGCGGTCGAAAGTCACGCTGGCCTGGGCTTCGCGGTTGGTCTGGCCCAGGACGATTTCTGTTCCGGAGACGTCTTTTTCTGCCGCATCGGTGATGACAGGGAGTCTGACGCCTTTTGCCTGCATGGCGTTGCGGAGCAGGTTAATGGCCTGCCATTCGATGCGGCTGGTCGTTTCTGGGCGGACGATTTTGCAGCGCGCGTGCTCCTTGGAGAGCAGGTCGAGCGTTTGGTGAGCCGGCTGCGCGTTTAGGGTGAGGATGAGCGCGGCTGACAGGGTCAGGCACAGAAGGGCAGGCGATAAGGAGGTTGGCATGGTGGCTTTTCCTGTTGGTGGTTGGTAGGAGCAGGGCAGGCTTGGCTGTCAATCCTTGTCCACGAACGTGATTTTGACGTCTTTGAACATGTACGTGTTGTCGCTGGTGCGCAGGGGTTTGCCGCTGGCAGTGGAGACGTTTTTCAAGATTACTTTTTCGGTTTTCACGTAGGGGTATTTTTCCACGTAGTTGTCGCTGGTGTTTTTGCGGTTGAAGTTGGCGAAGATAGCCGGCCCCTCGTAGGTGTCGGGGTGGTTGCGGTCGTCAATATGGAAGCCATCGATGGTGATGGTTTTCGGCATATAGCAGGTATAGCCGAAGTCATGCTGGTCGTTGTGGCTGCCGCCAATCAGGCTGGCGGAGATTTTCCTGCCGGTGGCGGGGATGAAGACGCAATTGCGGATGATGATGTCGCCTTCCCAGGTGGCGCCGTAGTCTGAGCGCAGGTTGACGAAGGTAGAGCCGTTGCTGGTGGTGTTTTCAATCAGCAGGGTGCCGGAGCCGATGGCATTGATGCCGATCCAGCCGAGGGTGGAGTTGCGGATGGTTGCATTCGCCACGCCCATGTGGGCGTCAAAACGGGAAAAGGAGCAGCCGTCATACATGAGGTTCTTGCAGTAGTTTGAACCCATGATGCCCCAGTAGGCACGGTCGTTGATGTCATTGGTTTGTCGGCAGTTGATAAAAGACACGTTGACAGCGCGATTGCCGTTGATGTCGTATGTGCCCAGGGAGGCGGGTTTGCCAGCGGCGTTTTTGGACCAGAAGGTTCTGTGGGCGGTCAGGATGGTGTCGCGCACGGTCACATCAGCACAGAGGCTGACATTGATGAAACCGCTGTAGGCAGAACCCTGGTCGCCTTCGTTGGTGATGTAGTGCTCAATGCCTTCGATCAGGACATTGGAGCGCCTGACGTTCAGGCCGCGGCCGTAGTAGACGAATCTTGTTTCATCGGCCTTGACTTTGGTAGTGAAGCGCCCCCCCGTGATTTTCAGCTGGGTGGTGTCGATCGGGTAGACCGTCAGGTTGGTGATTTGGTTGAAATCCCATAGGATTGGGGTTGTGGGGTCGACGTCGCCATTGGCCTCGACGATGAAGACGTCAGTCTGCGCCGCGCCTTGGTTCTGGTTGACGCCATAGCGGATGTAGCGTTTCACGTTGCTGTCAGTGGCGCAGACGAGGCTGCGCTGGGGGAGGGCGACGCCGAGGTTGGCCTGTCGTCGCTTCAAGTTCTCGACACCCTTCAGTGGATGCGCTTTCAGTTTTGAGGTGACTATGAAGACGGGTTTTGCGAGGTTTTCGACGTTGGTGTCGTCAATGAGGAATTCAGCGTTGCCGAAGTCGATGTCAGTCTGGATGGCGATGGTAGCATCGGTTCCGCCGATATAGTATTTGGCGTCCTGGTCGGCTTTCACGGGCAGGTCGTGCTGGTTGGCAAAGGCATGGGCGCGTAGGATGGCCTCGACATCGTCGGCCATGCCATCGCCGCGGGCGCCGAAGTCGCTGTAGAGGACGGCTGGCTCGAAGGTCTTGCGAAAGGCATACGCTTCCGGCATGACCAGGCTTCCCTGGGAGCGGGAGACGACGCTGGCAAAGAAGGCATGGAGGCCGCGGGCAAAGCCGCCTGGCAGATCGGTTTTGAGGACGACGTCGCCTTTCTGCTCCAGCAATTCGAAACTTCCAGCGGCTTCGGGCTTTTGGCTGGAGAAAAGGATAGCCGGTTTTTTCGTTGCGTCTGGGGCGGCGATTTCCAGCCAGAGGCCAGTATGTTGGAAAACCAGGTCGCGGAGCAGGAAGGCTGGTTCGCGGTCGTCAGCCAGGTGGATGATGGCGAAGTCAGTCAGGCTGCGATCAGCGATTTTGACATCGCTGATGGCGTATTTTTGCGATTCGGCATAGTCGTAGTCAGCCGGGAGCGCCAGGCTGGCGGCGGACTTGTCGTCCGAGGCGAATGTGCGCAGGAAGTGCTGTACGCCCTTTTTCGTTCCATGTTCGCTGCCGCCTAAGATAAAGACACGTCGTCCAATCACCTTGATCTGGAATCCCTGGCTGCCGAGGGCGATGCGGTCGAAGGTCACGCCAGCCAGGGCGTCGCGGCTGGTCTGGCCGATGACGATTTCCGTTTCAGAGGCGTCGTTTGCAGCCACGTCGGTGATGACGGGAATTTTGGCGCTGTTTTCCTGCAGGGCGTTGCGGAGCAGGTTAATGGCTTGCCATTCTATGCGGCTAGTCGTTTCTGGGCGGACGATCTTGCAGGGCGCGTGCTCCTTGGAGAGCAGGTCAAGCGTTTGGCGAGCCGGCTGCGCGTTCAGGCTGAGGATGAGCGCTGTTGACAGGGTCAGGCACAGGAATGCAGGCGGCAAAAAGGTTGACATGGCTCTTCCTGGTGATGTGGTTGGCTGGAGCGGAACAGACCTGGCTAACAGCGACCGGCTGGCGCATCGCCAGGGGGGCGTGTTCAGGCCTCGGCGTTGCGGAGGCTCTGGCGGTCGGCATCTCCGAGCAGCGGTTCGAAGTCCAGTTTGTTGGTCGACTTCATGTAGGCCTCCATCGGCGAGATGACGTCTTCCTTCAGCAGGCGCATCAGGTCGTTGTCCATGGTTCGCATGCCGCGTCCGCTGGACTGTTCGATGATGCTGCGGATATTGGCGATCTGGCCTTCGCGGATGGTCGCGGGCAGACCGTCGTGCTTGAGCAGGATTTCGAAACTGCCGATGCGGCCTTTGCCGTCTTTGGTGCGGCACAGCAGCTGGGACACGACAGCGCTCAGGGATTGCGCCAGCATGGCGCGGATTTGGGGCTGCTGTTCGGCTGGGAAGGTGTCGATGATGCGGTCGACGGTTTTGGGCGCGTTGTTGGTGTGGAGGGTGGCGAAGACGAGCATGCCCATAGTGGCGCAGGTCAGAGCCAAGGCCATAGTTTCCAAGTCGCGCATTTCGCCGACTAAGATGATGTCCGGGTCAGCGCGCATGGCGCCGCGCAAGGCCACGCCGAAAGCGGTCGTGTCAGCACCGACCTCGCGCTGCACAATAACGGATTTTTTGTTCGGGTGGACGAATTCGATTGGGTCCTCAATAGTGATGATGTGTTTGTTCTGGGTGTCGTTGATATAGTCGATCATGGCAGCCAGTGTCGTTGACTTGCCGCTGCCGGTCGGGCCGGTGACCAGTACCAGGCCGCGGTTGTATTCGCAGATTTCCCGCAGGACAGGGGGCAGCTTCAATTGGTCGATCGACAGAATTTTGGTCGGGATGAGTCGCAGCACTGCGCCTGGGCCATAGTGATTGAACAGGAAATTGACGCGGAAGCGGGCCGTGCCTGGAATTTCGTATGCCAAGTCCTGGTCAAGATTGGAAAGGTACCATTCCCACTTGTTTTCCGGGCAGATTTCCTGCAGCAGGTTGAGCATGTCATCTTGAGGAATTGGCTCTACGGGCAGGGCTTCCAGGACGCCATGTACGCGGATTTTCGGCGGCAGGGTGGAGCACAGGTGCAGGTCAGAGCCGCCCTTGCTAATCATGTCGAGCAGATATTCATCGATTTTCGGCATATCTATTTCCTTCAGGTGGAAGTCATTGCAGCGGGGTTCACATCGCACGGCGGGGCGTTGCAGTCTGGGCCTACTCAGAACCATTTGCGTTTTGGCTTGGCCGGTTCCGGGGCGGGGGCGTTTTCAGGGCTGGGGTCTGGGTCTGGGGGGGGTGCGGGTGCGGCGCCCTTGCGGCCGCCGCCCTTAAGGCGTTGGGCTTCGAGCATCTGCATTTGCCGGATCATGTCTGGATTCCGGATTAGGGGCAGCGTCTGGTCATAGCTGCGTTTGCCATCTTCGTAGAGATCAAAATAGCTCTGCTCCATAGTGACCATGCCGATATGTTTGTTGGTCTGGATGGTTGACAACAGCTGGTAGGTCTTGCCTTCGCGAATCAGATTGGAGACGGCGAGGGTACCGAGCAGGATTTCCGCAGCCAGGACGACGCCGTTTTCGTGTTTGTTGGGAAGCAGTTCCTGGCAGATGACGGCCTTGAGGCTTTCTGCGACCATGGCGCGGATTTGAGCCTGCTGGTTGTGGGGAAACACGTCAAGGATTCGGTTCATGGTTTCCGACGCGCTGTTGGTGTGGAGGGTGCCGATGACCAAGTGACCGGTTTCCGAGGCGTGGATAGCCATTTCGATGGTTTCCAGGTCGCGCATTTCGCCGATGACAATGACGTCAGGGTCTTCGCGGAGGGCGGCGCGGAGGGCGTTGCCAAAGCTTTTCGTGTGGCGCGAGATTTCGCGCTGGTTGACGTTGCAGCCTTTGGGCGGGTGGATGATTTCGATCGGGTCCTCCACCGAGATGATGTGGTCCTGGCGATTGCTGTTGATGTAGTCGACCAGGGAGGCCAGGGTAGACGACTTGCCGCAGCCGGCTGGCCCGGTGAGCAGGATCAGGCCTTGGTTATAGGCGGTCAGCTTTTCAATCACCTCAGGTTCTTTGAAGCCGAGTTCGGAGATGGCTCGGATTGACTTGTCAATCACCCGGTACGAGCCAGCCGGGCCGAGGCGATGATGCAGGAGGTTGGTGCGGTAGCGGTCGTCGTCTGCAATTTGAATGCAATAGTCGAGGTCGTGATGCTCTTCAAAGCGTTTTCTTTGGGCATCGCTAAGCGGGGCGTAATTGATGGCGGCGGAGGCTTCGCGGCTGAGGATGTCATGTCCGGGAATCAGGTGGATTTTCTTATAGCGTCTGACAAAAGGCACGGCGCCTGCCGAGATGTGCACGTCACTGCAGTGGTTTTCCCGGGCTTTGTGGAGGAAGTCCGTCAGCAGCTGCAAGGCTGCGTCCTGGTCGAGTTGGTCGGCCTGGGAGAGGTCTGGCCAGTCCAGCAGCCAGGTGCTTTTGTGGTCGGTGGGTAGGGGCAGGGCACCGCCGCCGGTCGCGGTCGCCGTCGGCGCGGGAGGCCTGGTTGTTGCTGGGGCTGGGGCTGGCGGTCGGGCCGGTGTGGGCGCTACGCCAGCACTGGCGGACAGGACGCTGCGGGACGGGAAGCCAAAGACCTTGGCTTCTTCCTTGGCCATGGCGGCGAACTGGTCAAGCTTGGCGTCGTCGGAACAAAGCTCGTTTTCTTTTATGGCTATGACAAAGCACGGCGATGCAGGCTTCCCGGGTGAGTAGTTTTTCTGCGACGACATGGTAGCAGAACCAGTCGATTTCCTTGGTGATGGAGGCGTTGTTCATTAGGGCGTTCTCCGTGCGCGATGCATATTCCGGGTTCAAGAAGCGAGGATTGCTTCGTTTCTAAATGTAGCATGGAATCGGAAAATTAAAACTTGTCGGGCACCATTGCCACAGAGGGGGGGGAGCGGAAGGGCGGAAAGGACTGTGGTTCTTTCCGCCCTTCCTTCGCAAAGCCTGGCCGAAGTTTTTCGGCAGGTTTTTAATCAGCGATTCCTGGCTGGGTGTCCGTGTCCGCTTGAGATGACTAAGGCTGCCGAATCGGCGTCGCTTGGGCGTTGTTCGGTTTGGGCCTGTAGTCTGTCCACTCCAGGGTACCGTCGGCGCGTTTGACCAGCATTTCGATTTTGCTTTCTGCTTCTGCCAGCTTATCGGAGCAGATTTTGTTTAGTCGCATGCCTTCTTCGAATTTGGCCATGCTGTCTTCCAGGGAAAGGCTGCCGCTTTCCAGCTGGCTGACAATCGCTTCCAGGCGTGCCAGGGCGTCTTCGAAATTCAGTTTTGCAAGGTCGTCATCAGTCATGGTTATTCTCTTTCGGGATGATTTTCGTCACTTTGACGTTGAGTTTTCCATTTCCGAGCAGGGCCAGCAGGTCAGCGTCCGCGCTGGTGTCTTTGGCGGAGCGGATGGCTCGGCCGTTTTCCGTCAGCAGGATGCTGTAGCCTCGGGTCAGGACGGCAGTTGGGTTCAGGGCGTGCAGGGCGCGGCGGGCATTTTCGAGGCGGGCTTGGCGGGCTTGCAGGATGGCGGGCATGGTTCTGGCCAGGCGGTTGGCTACGGCTTGTGTGCGCAGGGCGGCTTGTTCAGCTTGCCGCGGGATGGCCTGGGCCAGTCTTTGCACCAGGTAGTCAAGTTGTTGCGCACGGCGGTTGAACAGTTCTTCTGGACGGCTGAACAGGGGGCAGGCGGCGGCTTGGACTTGGCGCTGGCGCAGGTTGGCCAGTCGCAGCAGCAGGGCGTTGCGCAGCCGCTGTCGTGCGTGGACAATGCGTTCATGCAGGCGGGCCTTTGCCTCCACGACTTGCTCTGCGGCGACGGACGGGGTTGCGGAGCGGTGGTCGGCGGCAAAGTCGCAGATAGTGAAGTCGCGCTCGTGGCCGACGGCGCTGATGACCGGGATGGCGGAACCCGCAACCGCCCTGGCCACGGCTTCCTCGTTGAAGGGCCAGAGGTCTTCCAGGCCGCCGCCGCCCCTAGTGACGACGATGACGTCGCAGGCGGCAGTGTTGTTCAGGTAGGCGATGGCAGCGGCGATTTGGCGGGCAGCATCGCTGCCCTGGACTAAAGTAGGGGCGATGCGGACGCGCATGCCGGCAAAGCGGCGGTGGAGCACGTTGAGGAAGTCTTGCAGGGCGGCGCCGTCGCGGGAGGTGATGACGCCGACGCAATTCGGCATCGGCGGAATCGGCCGTTTGCGCTGCGGGTCAAACAGGCCTTCGGCCTGCAAGCGCTGCTTCATTTCCTCAAAGCGGCGGTGGAGGTCGCCGAGTCCATGGACATTGATGTTCGAGACCAGGACCTGGTAGTTGCCGTTCGGCTCATAGACAGTCAGCTGGCCGTAGACGTCGACTTCCACACCAGGTCCCAGGCGCAGGTCCTGGAAAATGCGGCCGCCCCGGAAAAAGACGGCGGAAATCTGGGCGCCGGAGTCCTTTAACGTGAAATAAACATGGCTGGAATTTGAGTGAATCCTGCATTCGCTGATTTCGCCGCGCAGCCAGAAGGGCGGAAAAGCCTGACCCAGGACATGTTTAATGTGCCTGGTCAGCTCGCTGACTCCGTAAATTTTCCCGGGCGGCGTTGCAGCCATGCCTTGCCTCCATCGTAATGCCGCAAGGGGCGCATGGGTGGGCATGCCGGACACGTCAAGGGCAGGCTCCGACTGCCCTGCTTATTTCTTGCCGACAGTGATGCTGATGCGTCCTGCCGTGAGGTTGGCGCGTTTCAGGTTCTTCTCAATATTCTGCAAGGGGGAACAGCTGCTGCTCAGGCGGGTGAATTTTTCGATGACGTTCGCCTTCAGGCCGCCGAACATGGGCAGGATTCCGATGCGGGCGCTCTCGACGTTCATGGCCAGGGTGTTGTTTTCCACGGTTGGCTTGGCGATGAGTACATTGTGCATGGGCAGCTTGCCCATCAGATTGCAGGTCAACACCAGGCGGACGTAGCCTTCTTCCTGGAAGTCGATGCTGAGGTGCTGCGGCGCCATTTTGTCGTCCGGATTGTTGCGCGGCAGGGACATGGCCTTGTTGACCAGCCCGGTGGCGTCCTCGTTGCTGAACGCGAAGGTCCGGTCAGCGGCCGGTGCGTCGGCTGCCGCGTTCTGCTGGCGTCGGCTGCCGCGTCTTGTCGTCGGCGCAGGCGCACCGGACTTCTGGGCTTCGGCGAAATTCTTGGTGGCTTCGGCGGACGGCTCGCCTTCCGGCTTGACGATGCCGCCGACAGGGCAGAACAGGCCTACGATGATGACCACGAGAAGGACGCCGATGACAATCGAGCCGACCTTGTTGATCATCTTCATGATTTTCTGGAACGTGGTCGGGGGAGGCGGCAGAAAGGAGTCAGGCTTTAGTTCATTCAGTTCCAGCTTTTCTCCGCAGCCGCGGCAGAAGATGGCATTGAGCAGGTTGTCGGTGTTGCATTTTGGGCAATTGATCATGGTCGAGCTTTCCTCTGGTAGTGGGAAGGGCAGGAACGTTCGGGCTGCTCGGGCGCATGCGCGTCAGAACGTCCGTTTCCTGGTTCTGCTTCAGGAGGCGGCGTTTTTGGCCGGCGTTTTGGCTGGTGCGTCTGTCTTGGTGTCCGTCGTTTCGGCCTTGGCTGCTGGTTCGGCTGCTTTGCTTCCCTGAGTTTCGCTGCTGGCGCTGCCTGGGCTGCGGTAGTCGGTGCAATAGAAGCCGCTTCCCTTGAAGATGATGCCGGCGCCTTGGCCAATCAGTCGGCGCAGTTTGCCGCCGCAGTCGCGGCACGTTTGCAGGGGGGCGGAGGTCATGCTCTGGAAGTGGTCGAAGTGCACTCCGCACTGTTCGCATTTGTATTCGTAGGTTGGCATGGTTCGACCCAAGAGGGGGAATGGATGAGGGTGGATAGTCGCAACAAGAGACCGGAAACGCGAAAACGCCTGCCTGGTGGCCAGGCCGCGACCGGCGCTTGAAAATGAAAACAAATAATATATTGCGCCGGGTGTTTTTTTCAAAGGCCGCCTGGCGGCAGCGCCTCGCCGTCGTTTGCTGGCTTTGCTGGCGTTGCTTCGGTGGCCTGCGGAGGTTGCTGGCGGGCTTTGTCCACGCGCTGGAGGGAGTCGCTGAGGAAGTAGGCGGCTGCCAGGCAGAGAAGCAGGAACAGGAGGAGCAGGATGACGGACAGTGGTGGTGGTCGCATGGCGGCAATGCCTTCTGGTCAGGGCGCCAGGTTTTTGCGATACTCAGGAATCAATTTGTTGACCACCTCGGTGACCTGTGCGATTTTCCATTCCAGGCGTGGCTTGTCCGTCATGTATTCCATGCTTGGTTCCCAGCCGAGGCGGGAGTCCTGTTCGACGAGCGGGATGGTCTGCTTGGCGTTGGCGATTTCGCGGTTGGCGATGACGATCATTTCGTCAAGCGCGGCCAGGACGCCTTCGCGCTCGGGATTTTCGGCGCGCAGCACTTGGCTGCAGAGGAACCATTGTTTGGCATGGATGGTGGTGCGGATGGCTCTGGCCATGAAGTCGCCGAGCAGGATCATGCGTGTCGCGTATTCGCGGCGGCGTGGCGGCGCGAAGCGGATGGCGCGCTTGAGGGTTTGCACGCCTTTGCGCATTTTCTTTTCCATCTTGGTCAGCAGGACGATTTCGGCGGGGACGTCCGCAGGCGCGTGGGAGCGGTATTTTGGCTTCATGATGCGTGCGCCGAAGTGCGCGTAGGGCACATCTGGGAAGGTCACCTCCTGGTCCAGGAAGAGGAACGGGTAGGACGGCCCGATGCGGAATGGCCCGTACTGGTCTTCATTGGTGGGGACGTAGTCGTTGGCTGCGTCGCTCCAGAGCTGCCAGGCCCGGAGAGCGTCGTCAGCGCCTTCCTGGCCAAAGTCACGTTCCGCGATGCGGCGGATATGGCTGTCGAAGTCATCGCCGCCGATCCAGTACGCTTCTTTGCTCAGTTCAGAGATGAAGGACGGCCACCAGCCGAAGTGGTGGCATTCCATCAGGCCGCTCAGGCCCCAGTCGCGATGGGCTTGCAGCAAGGCGTCCCAGCGGCGTTTCCATTGGTAGGGGATAGGCTGATAGGGGATGACGCCGAAGTCCCAGGACACGCCGCCGGTGTTGGACATGGCGTAGAGGGGAATTCCGCGTGCGCTGGCGGCTTCGGCCTCGGTACGGAAGTATGTGCCCGGGCCGACGAAGGACGCGGTATAGTCTACGCAGCGGGTGGTGATGCCGTTTTTGACGATGTTTTCGAACATTTCGAAGGTGACTTCGAGGGAGATGTCCGTTGGCAGGCTGTTGATCAGGGCGATTCTGTCTTGTGCTGGCGCCCAGCCCCAGTTATACGTCCAGAACACCACATCCAGGTCTGGGTTGTACTTGCGCATGATGCCTTTGACCAGGTTGAGCCATTGCGGGTAGTCGCGGCACGGCCACCATCCGGGGAAGGGGCGTTTGTCGTTTTCCTGGCCAGGCGGGACTGGGTCCAGGCGGAGTCGGCCCTTGGTGCGTTCGTCCTTGGAGGGGAATTCGCAGGATTCGCCGACAAAGACAATGCCTTTGACGCGCGGGAAGGTCTTGATCAGCTTGCCGTACATGTTTTCGTAGAAGGCCTCGGCTTCCGGGTCATCTGGATGCTTGCGGCTTTTCATGTAGCTGTAGAAATAGACGTCGAGCCCGAACGCTTCGGCGCGGTCGATGAGGTTGGCGAAGTCGAGGTGTCCAGTGTTGGTCATGTTGATGTCTTTGACGAACACGAGGATGGCGTCAATGCCGGCGTGGGCGATGGCGTTGAGGTGCTGGTCGGGGAAATTGTCGATTCCCCAGCCCGAATGGGTCATGCGTGGCGCGAATATTGGTTCGCGGACAGTGTCCTGCGCGGGGATGAAGGGCGCTTCGCGCAGGTTCATGATGTCTTCCAGCCGGTAGCAGCCTTGGGCTGCGCCGCGTTCGTCGTAGCCGGTGACTACGATGCGCTCCGAGGTGACTTGGAGGCGGAAGCTGCGGGACTTGCGCAGGCGGCGGCCTCGCCCGCTGAAATCGTCACGGGCGCCGATGGCGATGATGCGGGAGCCTGTGTCAGCGGCTTCAGCGGCATGGTCGTGGCGGATGACTTTGACGGCGATGCCCATGCTGACCGCGAGGTAGTCCTGCAAGTCCTGGGCGACGCGGAACAGGTAGTCGGAAGCTTCGCTGGCCAGGATGATGGTCCAGGTGTCGTCAAGGACGGTTTCCTTGGCGTTTGGCTGAGCGTGAGGGTTGCGTCGGTCTGGCAGGTGAACCTGGTTGAGGCGACGGCGGAAGGCGTAGTTGTGTTCGGCTTCGAGTTTCATCACTGATCCTTTGTGGCAAGTTCTTGAAATCTCAGGCAAGTCGGTTTTGGGCAGCTATGTGGTAGTTAGCCGGTTCGGGCTTATTTCCCGGCCTTGATGTCTTCCCAGAGGCGGTTGAATTTCTGTTCGTTTTCGCCCTGGTCGATGGTGACTTTGGATTTGGCGAGGATTTCCGGCTTCAGGAAGACAGCCGGGTTGGTGCGGATTTCTTCGGACAGCAGCGGGTAGGCGGCTTTGTTGGGGCAGAGGAAGAACACATGTTCGGTATTGGCAGCGGCGATGGCTGGCTCGTGCAGGAAATTGATGAAGCGGTGAGCCAGGTCGATGTTCTTGGCTTGGGCGGGGATGGCCATCATGTCGCAGCTGATGAGGGTTCCTTCCTCAGGGATGACGAAGCCGACGTGGGCGTTTTCCTCGACCACCTGCATCATGTCGCCGGAATAGCCCATGACCAGGTAGAATTCGTTGGAGGCGATGCCATTTTTGTATTGTTCGTTTTCGAGTTTGGCCGCGTTGTCGCGCCAAACGACGATGATTTCCTTGGCTGCGGCCAGCGCGTCATCGCTCGTGCTGTTAGGGTCGAGGCCGAGTACGTAAAGGGCGGCGCCAATCACTTCCCGCTTGTCATCCAAGATGGTCATGCGCTTTTTCAGGTCAGTCCGGGAGAACATGTTCCAGCTGGCCTTGAAGTCAGCTACTTTTTCCTTGTTATAGCCGATGCCGGTGTAGCTCATCATGTAGGGCGCGGCGTAGGTGCATTCCGGGTCTGGCAGGATTCGCAGGATTTGCTCGTCGAAATTGGCCCGGTTGGGGATTTTTTCCAAATCGAGCTTCAGCAGCATGTTCTCCTTTGCCATCAAGTCGATGATGTAATGGCTGGGGACGATGACGTCGTAGCCGGAGGCGCCGGCCTTGAGCTTGGCGTAGAGCGCCTCGTTGGAGTCAAAGGTGTCATAGACGACGCGGCAGTTGTTTTCCTTTTCAAATTGCTTGATGATGGCTGGGTTGATATAGTCGGCCCAGCAGTAGAGGTGGAGGGTCGGCTTGGCTTTGCCGCAACCGCTGAGGACGAGGACTGCGAGGAGGCTGGCGAAAAGACGGAGGCCGAGTTTGGTCATGTCAGTGTGATTCCTTATGCTGCGAAGGTGGGCGGAAGGCTGCTCGTCAATGGCAGCCGATGGAGATGGCTTTCAATGTAATCGTTTTTTCTCTAAACGCCAGCCGGGACGGATGATTTGTCGCACGGTGGCGCTGGCGCAGCAAACTGCCCTTGTCAGCGCTGCCGACGAGGGGCGGTCGGCTGTCGTTGACATCGGCAAGTCCTTGATAAGACGGAAGTAAAAGTTTTTTTGGCGTCTTTGCGGTTTTTTTTCATTAAATGAGCTTGCAAAGGTTCTTAGCGGCTGTATTGTAAACGATTACCTAAACAGAAGCGTCATAAGGCGTCGTAGTGCAGTGGTTGCCGTAGCGGGTTGGTTGGCGGTTTTGCGAGGGTATAGTAATTGGGCAACGTCTATTTTCCTGCCCCTTTCCACGATTGCAGTCCGGAAAGTAAAAAAAAGGACTCAAGCGCCTTATGGAGAAAGCAATGGCCAAGAATTTGTATGTTGGGAATCTGAGTTACGCTGTGAATGACGCGGAGCTGGAGGAACTTTTTGCCGCTTTTGGCAAAGTTGACAGTGCTCGGGTCATCACGGATCGTGACACCGGTCGGAGCAAGGGTTTTGGTTTTGTCGAGATGTCGGACGACAACGAGGCCCAGGCTGCGATTGACGCATTGAACGGCAAGGAAAATAACGGCCGCACATTGACTGTCAACGAAGCTAAGCCCCGTGAACCCCGCAGCGGCGGTTTTGGCCGTCCCCGTGGAGATTTTGGTGGCGGCGGCAGGCACTATTGATGTTGTCACAGCGAAGAATCTGGCGACAGGTTCTGGACTCTAGCTTGAACGGCGCCAGAGGCTTTCTCGCGGAAGATATTTTTTAGCGAGTTGCCTTACATGATGCCTGACCTAGAAGTCAAAAACAGCCCGTGATTCGCAATGATCACGGGCTGTTTTTTTTGCTAACGAGGGCATGGATGCCGGGCGGTGCTGACGGCAGGCAGTTGTTTGAAGAATATCGGGGGTGAGTAGACAGGGCGGCATCCAGCGGTCGCCGGACGCAAACAGACAGAGAGGCAGGCATTATGGCCAACAGGAAAAAGGTGTGTGCTTTCATGATGGCGGCAATGGGTCTCATGGGGCTGGCAGCGACCGGCCAGGGGAACGGCGGCGGCGCTGCCGTGCTGGATATCAAGTTGCGGGAATCCGGGGTGACGCCGCCAGAGGTGTTGCAGGTGATTGACGGCAAGGATGCCCTGGTGCATGTTTTTCGGGATCGGGAGTGGGTTGCCTTGAACAGTCCGGTCTCTGACATGAGCGGCTACAACGCGCTGGCCCTCGTCGTGTCCAGCCGCCTGCCGCTGGCCGGGCGCTATAGCGTCATTTTCAGCTCGGAAGACAAAGACAAGCCCGGGGCAGACTATTATTCATTCAGCCTGCCGACTCGTTTTTCTGGCACCCACGATTTGCTCGTTCCCTTGTCGGAATTGGGCCGGGTGCGGTCGCCGCGCGGCTTGGATCAGATTGATGCCATCCGTTTTTACCGCGACTGGAGCGGCAACAATCCCCCCGACCCTGACAATGTCGTGACTATCAGCCAGCTGCGCCTGGTCAACGACCCTAATCTCGCCTCTGCCCGCGGGCCGCGGCTGACCGATGAGGCCTTCTTTGCGCTTCTGGACACCAGTCGGCCGGAGCTTGCCCAGGTTAAGGCGGCGTTGGCGGCCGGCGATGTCGCCGCTGCCCGTCATGCTTTGAGCGAGCATATCCGGACGCGCAGCACGCCGCGCTGGCTTGTCGACCCGCGCGACCGCCCGGGCCGCAGGTTGCCGCCGCAGACGCGCCGGGCTGCGCCTGGCGAGGGCGGCCGCTATCAAGCTACGGCGCCCTTGGACTGGGTCGGCTGGAAACGCCTGGAAATCCGCAAGGAGGACTTCAGCGAGGTCGGCAAGCCGCTGGGCTGGGAGTGCATCAGCGGCCTTCATTTGACGTGGGACGCGCCGTTGGACCTGGCGGCAGGCGCCGCGCTGCATCTTGACGACGTGGTGCTGCAAGGCCCGGCCGGCGAACGCATCATCGGTGATTTTGACGCCATTCACCATGGATGGAATAATGTTTTCCAGGACAGCGAGGTGTCCCGGGCTGGGACGCCTTCCGGCAAGTGGTGGTTTCCAGACATGTATCCGAACGCCGTCTGCGGCAAGTATCCGGCTGACTGGTCTGGATACGATACGCTGACATTATGGGTGCATGTCCCAGAGGAGTCGGCGGGCAAGCTGCAAGTCAAGGTCATGTCAGCAGCGCCTAACACTGCTCGGGCAGACGAAATTCTCACCCGGACGTTCCCAATCGGCAGTTTCCGCGACCATCCGTATGCGTTTGGCGACCGCATTGACTGGTCGGCTAACGCCATGAGCGAAGGCGAATCCAGCACTATTGAATGGAACGCCCAGCTCAATCGGCATTTCCATTTTTCGCATCTGTACAAAGCTTGGTGGGAGACTGGCGAGGAAAAATACGCGGCTGAGCTGGCAGAGCAGATGAACAGCTGGATTGAGGACAACCCCATCTTGCTGACGCAATCCGGCAACAGTCCGTATCATCATGCTTGGGAGACGCTCAACACCGGCATCAGGCTGCACGCCAGCTGGCCGAACGCCTTGGCGCACTGCCTGGAGGCGAAAGCGTTCACGGATGACATCATCATCAACATCCTGAAGTCCAAGATCGAGCAGGCCCGGCACCTGATGCGCTGGCCTTCGACCGGCAATTGGCGGACGGCAGAAGCCTGGGGGGTGTATGTCACGGGTCTGTTGTATCCGGAATTCAAGGAAGCTGCGGTTTGGCGCCGCTTCGGCATTGATTCTCTGTACACTCAGTTGCAGGAGGAAGTGTATCCGGATGGCTTGCAGTATGAGCTGGCCTTAGGCTACAGCAACTGGACGCTGCAGGAGTTCACCGACCTCTACAACGCGGCCGTGCTCAATGGCATGGAGCACGAATTGCCGCCGGATTATTATTCCCGCCTGGAGAAGATGTACGTCTACCTGATGGCCAACGTCATGCCTGGGGCAGTGGCCTTTGCGCTGAACGATGCTGGCAACGGCAACGTCAAGCGGCTGCTGCTGGACGGCTACCGGCTGTTCAAGCGCCCGGACATGCTGTATGCGGCTACAGACGGACGCGCCGGCGAGCCGCCGGCGTTTGACTCGCTGGGCCAGGAATGGGTCGGGCATTATGTGATGCGTTCCGGCTGGCATCGGCAGGCCAATGTCATGCATATAGACGCCGGCTTGCAGGGCCGAGCCCATATCCACCAGGACAAGCTGACCGTGGCGATGACCGCCTACGGGCATCATCTGCTCGTCGATGGCGGCGTCAGCATGTATGACAGATCGCGCTGGCGGACGTATCAGCTGTTGACGCGCTCGCACAACACAGTCCTGGTCGACGGCATGGACCAGCTTGGCGAGAATACCATGGAGGCCAAGATTTGGCCGCTGCCCTGGGAAGGCGACAGGCCAGCCGGCAATGACACGGTCTGGCATTCCGCGCCTGGCGTCGATTATTGCCAGGGATGGTGGAAAGGCCGTTGGCGCGACTATGTCGACAGGCAGAATCCAGCGACCACCCCGCCTCGGATTCTGGACACGGTGCAGCACCGGCGAGCCGTGCTGTTCATCAAGCCGGATTTGTGGGTAATTCTGGACACGCTGTTGGCGTCTGACCAGGAGCGGCACACGGCCGAAGTGCTGTATCATATTGATGCAGAGGAAGCCGAGTGCGCTGAAAACGCCGTCTTGGCGACTAACAAAAACAAAGCCGGGCTCTTGCTGGCAGCTCGGCCGCATCCGGGGCTGGAAGTCGAGATTGTCACCGGCAAGATGGAGCCGCCGGTGCAGGGCTGGTCAGCGAATGTCAAGCGGAATCGGCAAAAGGGCATTCCGATGTCGGCAATACCGACGGCGATATTCCGGCAACCCTGGCAGGAGCGGGCTGACTTGGTCACGCTCGTGCATCCATTCCCGAATGGGGAGACGCGCGCCACCAGCTGCGTGAATCTGGCGAGCAGCCCAGGCGGGCAGGCGGCTCGGATTGACATCAGTCCGGCCGAGACATACTTTTGGCTGCACAGCGACCAGCCTGGGCAAGTCATCCAGGCATTTGCTGGCGAACCCGGCGGGGCGGCACTGCTGACGACGGATGGCCAGGCCGCAGTTGTCGGCGGCAACGGGGCGTCCTTCCGGCTGCTGCTGGTGCATGGTCGCAACGTATCAGGGCCAGGCGTTCAGGCGAACGTCAACCAGCCGGCGACCTTGTCGGTGCTGGCAATGGCTGACAAGACCTTAGTCGTCAGCACGGATCAGGCGGTCGAGGTGACGGTTGGCCTGGCCTTCCTGCCGTCCTCTGACTTGACGCTGCATGTCCTGGACCGGCGCGGCGCTCGGATTTCTCCGACGCCGTTTACGGTTGGCGACAAAGGGGCGATCACTTGGAAGGCTGCTGCTGGCCGCGAGTACGAGTTGAACTGGGGCGGCGACAGCGTCCAGGACATCAGGAAGGCGGAGCAGCAGAGAGCGGACGGGGAATTGGCTCTGCCGATTCGGGCTCTGCCGTCTCTCCCGGCCGCTCCTGCCGACGCTGCGATTGTCGTGCAGGCCGAGAATTTCTCGGCCCAGGGCGGCGGTCAGGTGACGGTGACAGACGCCAAGACGGCTGCCGACGGCCTCTCTTTCTTACATTGGGACAACACCGGCCACTGGCTGGAATACGTTATCGAGGTTCCGTCCGACGGCGCCTATCCGTTGCATATCCGGCATTGTTCAGCCGGTCGCACGGCAGTGCGCGCCATCCTGATCGATGGATTCTGCCCGCACGCTGATATGGCCAAGGTGCAGTTCCCGGAGACCGGCGGCTGGAGTTCTGGCCAGGATAACTGGGTTTGGACGACAGTGACGGATGCTGCGAGCAAGCCCTTTTTGTTCAACTTGAAGAAAGGCCGCCACGTGGTCAAATTCGTCAACTGCGGCAACAGCCTCAATCTTGATCTGTTCAGCTTTGGCGCCCGGCCTTAGTGGACGGGGCTGCCGTGTGTCATTCAGGCTTCAGCCTGCCGTATGCGTAGTTCAACGTCTCTTTGCTCCGTTGTCGTAATGGGGCAGTCTTCTGTAGTGCCTTTACAAGGCACCCGTTTTGGGGCGCGTCTATCCCCAGGCTGAAGCCTGGGGTTAAGCATGGTTAAGCGCCTACGGCGCAAAGTAATATGACGTTAAGCATGATGCGTGCTGCACCGGCTGAAAGCCTTTGGAAGCCTGAATTTTTCACGGCGACAGGATAACTACTGCTGTTTAACAACATTTACTGCTTGATAACGTGAAACTTGTAGTTATCTCATTGCGCAACTGTGATAACTACAAATTGAGGTGAAATGATGTAGTTATCTTGCAGAAATGAAAAGTTCAGGTTTGGAAGCCTGCGGAAGATACGTGTCTTCGCACCACCGTCCACCAACGTTCGCAGCGGCAGAGCTGCAAATGCCCTGAAAGGGCGAGACAAAAATGCCGCTGTGGCTAAAAGACAACATAAAGGCATGCAAGTATTCATCACAAAATTTTGCACATTGCCCCAAAAATAGGTTGCGGACGGCAGTCCACCCTAGGTCCACTAGCGTCCATTGTCCACTGTCCACTTCATGGCACGATGGTGCATCTATCCAGGATGACGGCCTTGTCTTTGATGCCGTCGCAGATGCCGCGGACCGAGATTGGCGCGTTGTTTTTAGCGGCAGCGCTGATGTGTTCCCAGTCTTCAGCGCTGGTCCCTAGGGCCAGTCGGGCGCATATCTGGTGTCCGAAGTAGAGCATGGCCGGGGTCTTGTCGCCTTTTTGCTGTTGGCGCAGGGTGGTCTGGCCGGTGAGCAGGATTTGCTTGCCTTTGTACATCTCGTTGAAATCCTGGATGGTCAGGCGCTTCAATTCTTGCAGCAGGGCTGGGGTACTCAGGGAAAAGTCATCTCTTCGGCTCAATTCCATGGCGGATTCCGGCGCATTTTTTTCGCTGTCCTTGTCCGCATTCTTGAAGAAATCGGTGATTTCCTCATTGCTCAGGGCTCTGATGTCGGTGATTTGCGGTTTCAGGAATCGTTCTGCTCTGCGGTTGCGGTCTTCCAAGACGACGTCGCCGTGTTCATTTTGTTCCAGCAGTAGTCCGACGATTTTTTTGCCGTCGATGAGGGTCAGGCTATGGGTCGGCACCCATAGAGTAGCGTTTCTTTCCAGTGTTGTTCCTTTGGTGATGGTGATGGGGCCGCTTGCGAACACGCCGCTGGGGTGTTCGACTTTCATGGTGGCTGGTCCTGCGGCCAGGTCAGTCAGCAGCAATTCGCCCTTGTCGTCCGAGGTTACGCCTTTGAAAATGCCATCCAGGTAGACGCGGCAGCCTGGTGGGCGGCTGGTCACGGCGATGCTTCCCAAGGTGGATTTCAGGTCAGCTGTGATGACTTCTCCTTTGGCGCGGCTGACCGTTGCCGTGACCTTGTGCGGTTCACAGCCTGGGCCGTGCAGGGAAAAGTCGTATTGTCCTTCGGGCAGATTTTTAAGCAGGAGCGGGGTTATGCCGTAGAATTGTCGTCCATGCCAGACGCCGGCGCCTGGCGGGTTGCTGGTCAGCAGCACGGTGCCGGCTCGTAGGTGCATGGCGAACGGCTTGCTGGTGTTGTCTTCTGGGATTTGGAGTTGGCGGCTGACATCTTCATAGCCGTCCAGCTGTAGTTCGAGCAGATGGCGTCCTGGCGGCAGGTCTGGCACGACGGCCGGGGCGGCGCCGTACGAATTTTTGTCTACGAAGACTTCGGCGCCAGGCGGTTCGCTGCGCACGACAATGGTGAAGGACGCTGGCCTCCGAGGCGGTGGGCGAGAGGTGTTGTCAGCGAACATCGCGGGTGCGGTCGTCGGGGTGTCGGCTTCGGTGGTGGTTGGTGGTGTGTCGACGGCTGGGGTGTCCTCGCCGCTGTCTTGAACTGGCTTGGCTGCCAGCCCGGTGACGGCTGTTTCTGGCAGCAGCGCCGTCCTGGCGCCGCTGTCTGGCGTGGTCGTTTCCTGTCTGGCGGCCGTGGTTTCCGGGTCAGCCGGCGGTTGGGCGTCAGTCTGCAGCAATTTGTAGCCCAAGTAGGCGGCAGCGGCCAAGATGATGGCCAGCACTATCAGCTTGACGATGGCGGCGGGGCCGATAGCTGTCCGCCGAGCTTCTTTTGGGGCTTCGTTGGCTTTGTCGGCGTTTGGCCTGATGATGTTGGCCGTGGTTTGCGCGTTGAGTTCGGGTGGCACCACCATGGCGAGAGACCTGCTTGACGAGCGGCGTGGGTCTGAAGCGGCGGTGTCGGCGTCAGGCAGGAATCGGAACACATGGCTGAACACGGTGATTTCGTCGTTCGGCCGCAGGATGATGCCGCCATCGACTTTTTGGCCGTTGACCAGGATGCCATTGACGCTGTGGCAGTCTTCGATCAGCCATTCACCGCCGACCAGGGACAGGCGGCAATGTCGTCGCGACACGCCGACTTCACTGATGACGAAGTCGTTGTCGACTTCGCGGCCAATCGTGAATTCGGCCTTGTCAACCACCAATTCACGACCGGGAGTTTCGCCTTTCACAATGTAGAGTTTCATAGCTCAATATCCTTGCTCGTTCCTGGTTTGAAAGGGCGGTCGGCGGTCGGCGAAAATAAGGAGATATACGGAGTAAGTTGCGCCCAGGGAAGTCATTTGCTTGTCGCCGCAGAAAAAAATAAAGTCTTAGTTTATGACGAAATGTGCTGGAGGGCTTAGGTGGACTATCGGCTATAATCTATGTCTTTAACCGCTGAACACGCGGCACACGCAGAAATTTTTGTCTATAGTCATTGTTTTAACGGATGGGATTGCATCCTGATTTGTGGCTTGGTCTGTTGGTTTTTCCGACTGAGCAGTCGGTTTTAGCGGCTCCGGTGCTGTTTTTTGCCGTTTTTGCGGCAGATTGCCTTGGGCTGCGTGGCTTTGCGGGTCAGATTCTGCTGTTGTTTTCAATCGATTTGGCGTCGTCCTTGTAGTGCCATGGCTAGGGTGGCGGCGTCGGCGAAATTCAAGTCGCTTCCGACTGGGACTCCTGCGGCGATGCGGGAGATGGTGATGGGCAGGTCTGCGAGCATGTTGGCGATGAAATGGGCGGTTGCTTCGCCTTCGACGTCTGGGCTGGTGGCGATGATCAGTTCGGTGATGGGTTGTTGTCGCAGGCGTTCTTGCAGTTCAGCCAGTCTTAGGTCATCGGGGCCTTTGCCGCTGAGCGGGGAGAGCTTGCCGCCGAGGACATGGTAGAGGCCATGGAAGCAGGCGGAGTTTTCGAGTGCCATGACTTGCGACGCATGTTCGACGACGCAGAGCAGGCCGCGCTGGCGGGTTTCATCTTGGCAGATGGCGCAGGTCGGCGTTTCAGTGAAATTGCCGCAGATGGCGCACGGGTGGACGCGCTGCCGCAGTTCGCAGAGGGCGGTTCCGAAGTCGGCGAGGTGTTCTTCGGGCCAGCTCATGATGGCTATGGCGAGCCGTTCCGCTGTCCGACGGCCGATGCCGGGCAGGCGGCTGAAGCAGGCGATGATGTGGTGAAGCGCCTCCGGGTATTGGCCTGGCTTGCTCATGGCGGTGGTGAGGTTTCGGTGGGGGAGTGGTCAGATTTTAATCCTGGCTTCGATGACGACGGCGTCGAAAAGTTGGTTGACGCTTTGGACAAAGGGGCTTTCGGCGAGCCGTTTTTGTTCCTCGCTGGTTGCGATTCGGTAACGCCCATGCGTGCTTTCTTCTGGCGTAGGTTCTTTAGCGACGATTTCCAGGGTGGCGTTGGGCCACTGCCTTTGGACGGCGTTTTGCAAAGCCTGCTGGGATTCTTGGTGCTGGATGGTCATCAAATCATTGACCGGCAGGGTGTTCATGTCATAGCCAAGGGTTATGAGCATGGTTTCCTGGGGGAAGGAGACGAGGGTCATGGTTTTGATGATGGCGGCGAGGTTGTCATGGCCGGCGGCGGCGAGAGCCTGGCAGAGATTCTCCACGATGCTGTTCAGCTTCATGGACACTGTGGACGCCAAGTCTTGCGTGGCGCCGTCGTCGTCAGACCATTCGGCAGTCGTGTCGTCGTGGCTGGCGCGAGTCAGAAAGTCATAGACGTTGGCGGTCGTCAACGTGACTTTGGGCGCGGGGGAGGGCGCTGGCGCGGCTGCGTCCTGCGCTGGCGTGGGGGAGGGGGAGGGTGCTGGCGCTGCGTCCTGTGCTGGCGTGGCTGCGTCCTGTGCTGGCGCGGCTGCGTCCTGTGCTGGCGCGGGGGAGGGGGAGGACGCTGGCGTAGGGGAGGGTGCTGGCGCTGCGTCCGGTGTTGGTGTTGTCGGCGTTGCTACCGGTGCCGGTGCTGTCGTCGCTACCGGTGCCGGTGCTGTCGTCGCTGCCGGTGCCTGTGCCGGTGCTGGCGCTGTCGTCGCTGTCGGTGCCGGTGTTGGCGTTGGCGTTGCTGCCGGTGCTGGCGCTGTTGCTGGCGTTACTGGCGCTGGTGTTGGCGTCTGCGCTGCTGCCTGTGCTGGCGTTGTCGTCGTGGCTGGTTGCGGCTGGTTGTGGTCGGTTGTTGTTGTGTCGGTTTGTGTCGGAATGACGATGACCGGCCTGGGTGCGGGCATGGCGTCTTGGGGCAGGGCTCCGCTGAGGCGATTGAGATGGGTGAAGATGTCATCCAGCTGTACGCTGTGGGCATCGAGCATGACGCGGGCGAGGATGGCTTCGAAGTAGATGCGTTTGTTCAAGGCGGAACGGAAGGACCATTCCTGGGCGACCAGTCCTTGCAGGATCCGCTGCGCCAGCTGCGGGTCAAGGGCGCGTCCGATGTTCATCAGGTCAGCCAGGCCGGTTTCGCTGACCTCGAGAAACGACGGCGCGTCATTGCACAGAGCGGCGACCATGACGTTGCGGACATAGCCGATTAAGTCGCCGAACAGTCTTTCCAGGTCGCGGCCGCCGTCTGCCAGTACATGCAGGACGCGCATGGCTCGGTTCAGGTCATTGGTGAACAGGCCGGCTGCCATTTCCCGCAGTTCCTGGCCGGACGCCAGGCCGAAGACGTCGATTACGTCTTGTTCCCGGATCATCTCCTCTTGGGTCATGCCGCCGCAGAACGCGATCATTTGGTCGAAAATCGACTGGGCGTCCCGCATGCCGCCTTCAGCGGCCCGGGCGATGGCTGTCAAGGCGGCGTCTTCGACCTTGATGCCTTCGCCGTCGGCAATTTGGCGCAAGCGCTGGACAATCAGGGGCACGGGGATGCGTTTCAGGTCAAAGCGCTGGCAGCGGGAGATAATCGTCGGCAGGATTTTGTGCGGTTCGGTCGTGGCGAAGAGGAATTTCACATGCGACGGTGGTTCCTCAAGTGTTTTCAGCAGGGCGTTCCAAGCCTGCGTAGTCAGCATGTGGACTTCGTCGATGATGTAGATTTTGTATTTGCCCCGTGAAGGCGCGTACTGGACATTTTCGCGGATGTCTCGGACGTCCTCGACCTTGTTGTGGGAAGCGCCGTCGATTTCGATGATGTCCAGGGAGGAGCCGTTTGCCGCTTCGATGCAGCATTCGCACTGGCAGCAGGGTTCGCCGTCCTGGTTGTTGAGGCAGTTGAGCGCTTTAGCGAAGATGCGGGCGCTGGTGGTTTTGCCGATCCCTCTGGAGCCGACGAACAGGTAGGCATGGCCGATCCGGTTTTGCCGGATGGCGTTTGTCAGGGTGCGGCTGATATGTTCCTGGCCGACGACTTCGGCGAATGTCTGTGGCCGCCATTTGCGGGCCAGCACCTGATACGGCATGCGCGTTTCCTCCCGGTAGCGACCGAAGCGCGAGCCGCCGTTGTTGGGGTCGCGCAATCTGCGGAGCAGGCTGGCCAGCAGCGCGTTGGTGGCTGCGGCCGGCTGAATCCGCCGGTTTGAAGTCAAGAAAAAGCCGTGCCGCCTGTCCAGAGGTCCTGGCGCCCAAGTCGGCTGCTTAGGGCTGCTTGGTTCCCCACCTGACCCGGTTCACAACGTCCCTGCCGCACAGGTTCCGAAACAGACGACACGGCAAATCTCAAATATATAAGCCTGGAGGTTTTTTGCAAACTATGCTTTGAGATAATCCTGGCGTTTTGGCTTTTATGTTGCGGCTGCGGTTCTTGTCGTGCTTTGGCTGGGTGTTTGTCGTCGTGCGTCTGTTTGCTGGATGCCTTGGACTGTTTTGTGTCTGGCTAATTTAGGGTTTAGCGGGCAAGTTGCCGGGCGAGTTCGCTGAAGGTGATGAAAGTGCAAGCTTGTGCAAGTTCCAGCATTTTGTGCTTGAACAGGTCATGCAGTTCTTGGCGCCATTGTCCATGCCGGTCGAAGAATTCCCAATGATGCGAGACGATGACGGTGAAGTCGTGCCGCCTGACATAGTCGTCAAGGCGGGCGAGTTCTGTCCTGGTGTTGCGGAATGGCGAGAACACACAGCCGGGGTGTTGGGTGATGAGAAGGTCATGCCAGCGGTCGCGGCAGTAGTTGCGTTGGCGGAGTTTCATGCTGAAGTAGGCTGGCCAGAGCTTGATCGGGAGCCTGCGGCGGTCAATCCAGCCTAGGGAGAGGACTTGGAATTGTTCGGCGACCATGGCGTAGGCCGGGGTGGAGAGTTGGTCCTGGGGGGCGACGAAGACGGTTGGCCGACGACCGAAGGCGGCGGCCAGGATGTCGCCGCCTAGAGCCAATTTGCATCGGAGCAATTCCGGCGCCGTCGCTTCGAATTCGTAGAGCTGGCGGTCGCCTTTGTGTTCGCAGCCGTGCTGGAGAATTTCCTTGTTGGGAAGTTTTTGGAGGAAGTTGACCAGGGGCTGGTTGTCGGCCAGGGAATAGGTCTGGTCAGGGCCGGCAACGTCTGGCGGGAGAAAAGGCTCGTAGGTGTCGGGGCCGAAATCCTTGGACTGTGTCGTTGCGGCGGTATTGACCAAGGGGATGACCGAGAAGTTCAGGGGGAGGCCGCGTTGGAACAGGAAGCCGTATGCCTGTTCAAGGGCTGCCGGCGACGTGAAGAAGTTGGCGTCGTCATCACGCAGCAGGATGAATTTAGAGCGGTTTCTGTTCATAGGCGTCGATCAGCGCGGCGGCGATTTTCTCCCAGGAATTCTGCCGGGCATACTCCTGGCCTTGTCTGGCCAGGTCAGCGGCGAGTTCTGGGTCAGAAGCGATTTTTTGGATGTTCTCGGCGATGGATTCGGGTGATTCGACATCGGCGAACAGCAGGTTTTGACCGTCGATGCCGTAGTCGGCAATGCCGCCGACACGGCCGGCGATGACTGGTTTGCCGGCAGACCAGGCTTCCAGAATGACGATGCCGAAGGTCTCGTAGCGGCTGGGGAGCACGAACAGGTCAGCGGCGGCGTACGCATCGGCCAGGTCGGGCGATTCGTAGTCCAGGTTGCAGATGAAGGTGACGTGGTCGTCGAGGCCCAGTTCGGCGATGCGCTGGCGCAGGCATTGGACGTATGTCGGGTCATAGACGACGCCGAACAGAAGCAGGTGTGCTTGAGCCAGATTGCCCGTGCGCGGGAGGCGGGAAAAGGCCTCCACCAGGGTCAGTTGATTTTTCTGCTGGTAGAATCCTCCGACCGAGAGGATGAGGTATTCCTGGGTCAAGCCGTGGCGGGAGCGGAATCGGAGGCCATCGGCTTGCGAGAATCGGCGGTAGTCGACGCCGTTGGGCAGCCTGACGACCTTGATGTCTGGGTATTGGGCTTGCAGTTTCAGGCGTTCTTGCTCCGCGAGGCAGAAAATCGCGTTGGCGTCGCGGTAGATGCGGTCTTGGCGGAAGAGCCATTCCAGGATTTTTCCCCAGTTGAATGTTCCTTGCAGGGGGGCCAGGAGTTGTTGCATCTGCTCTGGCGGCAGGTCCAGTTGACCGCCATGCAAGCTGATGAAATAAGGGATTCGGCGCCATCTGGCCACCAGTCTGCCCATGGCGCCGATGAAACCGCCGGTATGGAGGTGGATGGCCTTGATGTCCCGGATGCGGAGGAGCAAGCGGAACAATTCGAGGCTGAAGAAGTTGCCGCCGCGGCTGTCAAGCTGTTTTTTGGCTTCAGTGGATAGACCCCAGCGTGGATAGAAGCCTTTGCATCGGCGGATTTCCAGCCCCTGCATGGTTTCCGACGTCTTAGTGGAAAGCAAGTTAGACGTCAGAAGCATGACGCGATAGCCTTGGCGCAGCAATTCGACGGAAAGATTCAAGATTACGCTTTCCGTGCCGCCCCAGCTTTCCTTGCTGAAGCGCCTGGGTAGATGGACAATGATGTTTTTGGGGGACATGTCCGCAAGCTCCGCAAAAAACCGGTGCGGTCTTGGTCTGGCTGGTTCCAAGGCGTAAAAGGCCGGGCCGGGCAGAACACGGCAAGGTCGCTGCGACGGCGTCAAACATTGAAGGGCTGTGACAGGGATAGCAATGGCGGGAGGGCAGGGTTGGACTCAGCCCACGCTGGCGCCAGGGGGGATTTCCCCGTCAACAGTGAGGATACGGAGTTCCTTTTTGCGCTTGGCTGCCAGGAGCATGCCTTGCGACTCCACGCCGCCGAGGACGGCTGGTTGCAGGTTGTTGACGATGATGATGGTTTTCCCGACCAGGTCTTCCGGCTGATAATGCAAGGCGATGCCGGCCACGATTTGGCGCTGTTCGCCGCAGTCTACCGTCAACTTGAGCAGCTTGTCCGTGTTGGGGATACGTTC
>Ga0209510_1001089_pt1 | contig 32337 bp, 32 predicted proteins | sample BiotimSIPDNA_FD_185749 | JGI IMG/M metagenome (GOLD analysis project Ga0209510, IMG submission 185749) | Anaerobic biogas reactor microbial communites from Washington, USA - Biogas_R1 time_0 SIP DNA (SPAdes) (version 2) | ecosystem: Engineered > Bioreactor > Anaerobic > Unclassified | place...
GCCTTCGCACTCTCAACCACCTGGCAGTGGTTTTTCTTGTTATCCCGATGTTACTGCAAGCCTGTCAGCAGGAAAGCTTAGAGCCTGTACCGACTTCAATAATTTTCCAGCCGTCTGCAACCACAGTTGCAACACTGAGCATCACAGCGACTGTTCCGCCTGCAACTGAAACGCCACTCCCATCCGCCACTTTAACCCAGCCGCTGGAGAAGCAAGTGGAGATGGCATTAATTGAAGGGGTCAATTGGTACGTTGGCATCGAATCTGCAGATGGTGAAAAGCTTTTTGCAAGAAACACGGAAGAAAGCTTTTTTCCTTCGTCGTTGAACAATATCCCCATTGCCATGGTGGTTTTAAAGATTCTTGAGTATCGTGGTGATTCGATCGAGGACATTCATGCATATGGTATTGGTCAAAATTTCAACACGCTGTTGGAGAGAATGGTCGTTGAAAATGACCCCGCAGCTACCGATACTCTTGTAGAGTTTGCTGAAGCGTACGACCGCTTGAGGAATTATCTGAATTGGTGGGGGCTAAAACATACCTTCTTTTATCCTCGCAGGACCACGGTCGAAGACCAGCTGCTCGCGCTTTCTCAAATCGACAGCGGCGATCTGCTCAACGAAACATTCAGCAATTATCTGCTGCAGCTGATGGGAATCGAAGCTGAGAATGAAGAGAGACATTTGTCCACCTTGAAGGAAGTCCTGCCTGAATGTGACTTTTACAATAAAAGCGGAACAATGGGCATCCCGATGACAACCCCGACGGTTATCTCAGAAACAGGAGTTTTGAAATGCGGTGAGCAAAGCTGGTACATTGTCATCGCCGGCACTCCCGCCGACCCGTTAGTGGCGCTTGAAGACATCCAGGCGTCGATTGAGCAGTTTGGGCTGGTCTTCGGCAATTACCTGAGGCAGGTTATCTTAAGATAAAATGTTAAAGGCGTGAGCAAAACGGGACCCGCGAAACAGGGAATAGGAACTGGGTTTTGTCATTCTGAACGAAGTGATGCGCAGTATTACAATACGTCGTTTGTCCTAGAACCCGTGACTGTTTTCGCAGTCCTGTAGGGCGAGATTGAGGAGGTTGTGGCGTTGGTGTACCGGTGACATTGTCCCTCCTCAATCCGCCGTTATCAACAATTACACACACATCGGCGGATTGGAGGCGCAATTCGGTCTTGCTAATGGAATTGTCTCGCACCTCCAATCACGCCCTACGGTTGCTCGCGGGACGGCATGGAAACCGCCCCCTACACAATTGGGACCTCCTCTTACGCCCGCGCATCTTATTGTATAGAGATCATTTTCACATTGAAATTACCGCATTCAATTACCAATCCTTGAAACTTGCCCATCGTCAATGTATACTTACCCTTTAGATTTTCAAGAATTGAGGACAAGATGAAGATTGATTTTCAAGAAACAACCGATGACCTTGCCAAGCGCATCAACATCCACAGCCAGTTTGGCAGCCGTGATATCGACGAATGGATGCTCGAGATCCTCGACCTCAAACCTGGCATTAAGATCCTCGACGTAGGCTGCGGTGCCGGCAAGCAGTGCTTCTCCTTTTACAATCACCTGGAAGGCAACGCGGAGATCATCGGAACCGATGTTTCCGAATCGCTGTTAGACGAAGCCCGCGAGAAGAACAAAACCATCCAAAACGCCATCAAATTCAAGTTCCTCGATTTTAACGAACCCTTCGACTTACCCGAAAATTATTACGACTTGGTATCTTCCTGTTTTGCCATTTATTATGCCCAGGACATCCCTTTCACTTTGAAAGAGATGCACCGCCTGCTGGCACCTGGCGGTCGCTTGTTTACCACCGGACCGATGCCGAATAACAAGCAGCTTTTTTACGAAATCATCAAAGAAGCCACTGGCAAACCTATCCCACCCATGCCCGGCAGTTCACGCTACGCCTCTGAGATTTTGGCATCCATGCAAACGCTCTTCAGCACGGTCGACCAACACATCTTCGAAAACCCCTTAACCTTCGACTCAGTTGAGCCCTTCATGGTTTACACCCGCGCTTCCATGTCCGAAGACCGCAAATTATGGAACGCGCTCTTCCAGACACACGAAGAGTTTGAAGAAGTGATGACCGCTATCGAAAAAACCGCACAAAATTTCCTTCGACGCGACGGCAGCCTGGTAATGACCAAGGTCGTCGGCGGCTTTATCGCCACCAAATAGGAGCTCCTGATGAAAAATATGACCTTTTACGGAAAATCCTTGCTTTTCCTGGGGGCGCACCCCGACGACATTGAACTCGGCTGCGGAGCTTTCCTGGCAGACATGGCTGGACAAGCAGATGTGTATTGCATGACTTTTTCCGACAACAAAAAGAACCCCGATCTGCAAAATCTGGCTGATGAGCACTACAAGAGCATGCACGTGTTGGGGCTGCAAGACGATCAGATCGGTCTCGGCAGCTACGAAACCAGGCGTTTTCCTGATTTTCGCCAGGAGATGCTCCAGGAAATGCTGGAACTGCGCAAGAAATATCAGCCGGAAATCGTCTTCGTCAACACACCCAAAGACATCCACCAGGACCATAAAACCCTGACTGAGGAAGCCACACGTGCTTTCCGGGGCACAACTGTACTGGGATATGACGTTTTACGCAGCAGCTATGGCTTCTTCCCCCATTTTCTCGCAGAAGTGAGCGAGAAAGCTGTGGAAACAAAAATAGCGGCGCTGGCTGAGTATTCCACTTATGCCGGACGCTATTATTTTGCTCCCGAAATTATTCGAGCCACAGCGATCCGCCATGGCGCTTTAGCCGAACGCCCATATGCCGAAGGATTTGACATCATCCGTGTGGTCGGGCAGTTTTCTAATATAAGTTAAGACTGTCGAGGTCAATCGCCTCGAGAGGATCTGTTTTCTTCCGTCGATAGACGTAAGGTCGAATATTGACGGAGTCAAACGGGAACCACAAAATGCGGTCCGGCACCATCCATCCATCCGTTAAATAAACGTTTTGTCTAAACTGAACAGCAACCAGTTTGTTGTCAATTTGCACCACGATGCCTTTCAGCCAATCGCGCACACGCGCACCCTGCTTATCTTCGTGGTCACAGTATACTTCTACTTTATCTCCTATCGTAAATGCCTGCTCATCATCAGGCGGTCGCATAAAACTCGATGGTGTCATATTAGTTACTACCTCCTCACCCGTTATCCATTCTCTTTAACAATTGCTCTTTTAACTCATTCCGGGTCTTTTCAAGTCGGAAAGATTGTAAGATTTGGTTGTAAAAACCTTCAATAATCAGTTTTTGGGCTTCCTTCTCGTGAATACCCCTGGCTGCCAGGTAAAACAACTCTTCCGGGTCAATTCTTCCAACTGTCGCGCCATGTGAGCACTTTACGTCATCAGCATGAATCTCTAGTCCGGGTACAGACTTCATATCCACACTGTCGTCAAGCACCAGATTCTTGTTGGTCTGATAAGCATCTGTCTTTTGCGCTTTCGGATCAACATAAATCATTCCATGCCAAACCGAACGTCCTTCATGGCTGGCAACGCTCTTAAACATCAAATCGCTAAAAGTCGATTCAGCCCAATGATTCTGCCGTGTGTCCAGGTTGACCACTTGCTTGTCGGTCGGGAACATGGCACCGTTGAGGGTTGCCTTGCTTTCGGTCCCATCCAGATTAACTCGAATAAAACTCTTGCTGGTATCACATCCGACAGCGACATGATTCCATTCCAATTGCGCAGCAGTATCCAGGTGAGCAGTCTCGTTGGTGATATTCCAGGTTTTTAGACCAAGTTGCTGGCGTTCATCGAAGTGCAGTCGACTATCCCGCCCCAGATGCACGTCCAGTTTGCCGTTATGAAAACCACTTCGCTTTGGATTATCATCCGCCCAAAGCAGCTCAAGGTCCAGGCTCGCGCCTGGCTCTAACCAGATTAAGTTTCTCGTTAAGGCTGCCTTGTTTTCCAAGTCTAAATTGATGATACACTGCACTACTCCATCGACACAAACGTCTTCAGGAACATAGATAACCAGACCATCACTTGCCAGGGCGGTAGGCAGGGCTGCAAAAACTGCTTCTTCAGACGTATCGGCTCCTGTCGCCAGGCGCAGAGCCAGGCTTTCATCACTTTTCAAAAGATCATGGAAACTCGAGATTATAACCCCTTCGGGAATAGGCGCACTTGCTTCAACCAGGTTCACTGTCAGGTTGAGGGGGCTTGTATTCAGATCAAGCGCTTCCAGATCCAACCGCCGGTAGTCCATCCAGCGCCAATTTTCATTCTTGCGATCAGGGAGCTCCTGTGTCGAGGCAACTTTCCAGGCGGCTTCCAGTTGCTGGCGCATTTCTTTGGGACAGTTTTCGAGGTTGGCTTGAAAAGCGCTTTCCCAGGAAGTTGGCAGTTTGCTGCTGGCGAAAATTTGGTAAGGGTTCCGTGCTGCAGTTTCCATAGCTACCCTACCGACCCAACCATCTGTAGTTGAATGAGTTTGTTCATTTCGATAGCGTATTCCATTGGCAGCTCTTTAACCAGCGGTTCGATAAAGCCGGAAACAATCATCGTAGTAGCTTCTTCTTCGCTCAGCCCACGACTGGTCAGGTAGAAAAGCTGCTCTTCGCCAACTTTGCTCACAGAAGCTTCGTGCCCTATGCTGACATCGTGAGAACCGGTGTCAATCGTTGGCCAGGTGTCGGTGCGTGATTCCGGGTCCAGCAATAGTGCATCACAGACCACGCTGGAGGTTACCTCCTTAACACCCCGCGCGACCTTCACCAGCCCCCGGTAGGAAGACTGACCATCGCCCCGTGAGATCGATTTTGATGTAATCTTGCTGCTGGTGTTGGAAGCAAAATGAATCATTTTCGAGCCAGCATCCTGGATTTGACCAGGACCGGCAAAGGCGACCGAAAGCATCTCACCGTGCGCGCCCTCCCCTCGCAAGAAGCAGGAAGGATACTTCATGGTCACTTTTGAGCCCATGTTGGCATCGACCCATTCCATCGTGCCATTCTCGAAGACCGAAGCGCGCTGGGTCACCAGATTGTAAACATTGGTTGACCAGTTTTGGATGGTGCTGTATCGCACCCGGGCGTCTTTTTTGACCACAATCTCAATCACACCGCTGTGATACGACTCAGTGGTATAAGTCGGGGCGGTACAACCCTCAACGTAATGCACTTGCGAACCCTCATCAGCGATGATCAATGTGCGTTCAAACTGACCGATGCTGGCGTTGTTAAGTCGAAAATAAGCCTGCAGGGGCAAATCGACTTTGACGCCCTTTGGCACATATACAAACGATCCACCAGACCATACAGCACTGTTTAGCGCTGCAAACTTGTTGTCCTGGATCGGTACAACCGTTGAGAAATACTCTTTAAACAGGTCAGGATACTGCTTCAACCCGTTCTCGATGCTCAAAAAGATCACGCCCTGCTTCTCCAGGCGCTCGTTGATGTTGTGATAAACCATTTCAGAGTCATACTGCGCGCCTACTCCAGCCAAATAACGCTGCTCGGCTTCCGGGATGCCGAGACGGTCAAAGGTGTTTTTGATCGCTTCAGGAACATCGTCCCACGATTTTTGGTCGATTTCTTCGGGGCGAACGTAGAAGTAGATCTCATCCAAATCCAACCCGCTCAAATCAGGTCCCCAATTGGGCATCGGTCTTTCCATATAGTGGCGGTAAGCCTTCAGCCGGAACTGGAGCATCCATTCAGGTTCTTCTTTAAAACTCGAGATTTGCCGGACAACTTCTTCGTCCAGCCCTTTGCGGCTCTTGAAACTCGAGCGATCGGGATCACTGAAGTCGTAATTGATACTGCTGCCGAGGTTTGTGAGAATTTTCTTTTCGGTATCTGCCATATCGCGTTGACCTAACCTTCAGCAATCTCAGGCTGGTCAAGCTCATCTCTGACCCATTCATAACCGTGTTCTTCCAGCTTCAGCGCCAGTTCAGGACCACCGGTTTCAACAATTTTACCGTCAAACATAATGTGAACAAAATCCGGCTTGAGATAATTGAGCATTCGTTGGTAGTGGGTAATTACAAGCACACCCAAATCATCGTCAGACAACTGCTCAATTCCTTCTGAAACGATACGGATTGCATCGATGTCCAATCCTGAGTCGGTTTCATCGAGGATCGCAAACTTCGGCTCAAGCATGGCAAGTTGTAATATTTCAGCCCGTTTTTTCTCCCCACCAGAAAAACCATCGTTGAGGTAACGCCCACCAAAAGAATAGTCCATTTTTAAAAGGTCCATTTTCGATTTCATCTTTTTCCGAAACTCAACCAGGGAAATCCCCTTGGAGTCAGGATCGTGTGCCTTGAGTTTAGAATTTACGGCTACGCGTAAAAAATTCGCCAGGGTAACTCCTGGAATCGCGACCGGATATTGAAACGCCAGAAAGATGCCTTTATGTGATCGTTCATCGACAGAGAGATCTGTGATATCGATATCGTCAACCAGAATTTCGCCCTCAGTAACTTCATATTTGGGGTGACCCATAATCGCGTTTGAGACGGTTGATTTTCCAGTGGCATTCGGACCCATCAATGCGTGAACTTCACCCGAATTAATCACCAGATTAAAGCCCTTGATGATTTCCTGACCGGCGACACTGACGTGTAAATTCTTTATTTCTAAGGTGGACATAAAACTTTGATTTCCTCGTCAAATTGTTGTAGTAAACTCGTGGAATTATAGCAGACTGACGACCCAAAGTCAATTAATTATAATATTTTGTAGTTTATTAACAATTTAAAACCTTATAAAAAACCTCTTTTCCTCGTTGGATATTGTATAATCGCTATATGCAGACGAATTTATTGCCCGTCTCATAATACAATGCATTGATGGCAAGCAATTGTCACCACTATATATAAGGAGAAAGTGATATGTCAGAAGAAAAAAAAGGTTTGTTTGGAAAATTGTTTGGTAAGAAGGAAGAAGCAAAAGAAGTAATCGAAGAAGCGGCAAAAGATGTGAAATCTGAAGCTGAAATCGCAATCGAAAACGCGAAGCGTGTGGCAGATGCAGCCCAGAAAAAAGCGGAAACCGAAGCCCGCAAGGCAGAATATGAAGCCAAGAAGGTGGCAGCTGAAGCGGAAGCCAAAATAGAAGAAGCCAAACGGGCAGCGGAAGAAAAACTAGCGGATGCCAAACAACACGCAAAAGATGTTGTCACCAGCAAAGCCGAAGAAATGACATCAAAGCGTGAAGAAATCCTCAAAGACATTGCAGCAAAGAAAGCCGCAGCTTACATAGAAGATTACACCGTCCAGGCAAATGACACCCTTAGCCACATTGCCATGCGTTTCTACGGCAAAGCAACAGCCCCATACTATACGCTGATCTATGATCACAACAAAGAAGTTATCGGTCCTAACATGAACATGATTCAGCCAGGTCAGGTATTGCGTATTCCCACCCTGCCCGAAGATCTGAAGTAGGTCGAGGGTAGTTTAATGACTGATGAACTGAATTTAAGCCAGGTTTTCGGGGAAGTCTCCCGGGTGTTGGCACAAAACCGCCAGCAGCTGGATGACGCCGACGGAGACAATCACAACCACGGCACTAACATCGTCAACACATTCAATCTGATCCAGCAGGCTGTAGAGAGCAAACAAACACAGCCTGCCTCCGACCAGCTTGCTTACGCCAGCCAGGTGCTGAAAAAACAAAGCACCGGCAGCACAGCTCAAATCTATGCGGACGGACTTGCCCGCGCCTCCACCGAATTTGTAGGCAAAGATTTTAATGCCGCAACAGCCGGCACGCTCATCAACTCTTTAATGGGCACCGCTGAAAGCACCGAACGCGGCTCAGGGGATTTCCTTTCCTCGCTGCTCGGCTCGCTTTCCAAGCCCAAAGAAGAACCAAAACCAGCCCCAGCTCAACCAAACGACTTGTTCAGCTCCCTGATCGGAAATTTGACCGGTCAGCAGCAAACCCCCGCTGCTCCCGCCAGCACACCTGCCGCAGGTGACCTGCTCGGTATGCTCGGTGGCTTGACTGGCGGAACGGCTGCACAGAGTTCCGGCGGTGGCATTGGCGACCTGGTTGGCAGCCTTCTTGGCGGTCAGTCCGCTTCCAGCCAGACTTCCGGTCTTGACGCAAAAGACCTGTTGTCTGCTGGTCTTGCATATTACGCCGCAAAACAAAGCGGACAATCCAACCTTCAGGCGATTATGCAGGCAATTGGAAGTTCCAGTGCTTTTGGTAACCGACCAGACCAACAGCAATCCGGCGCGTTGGTGGTCAACACAATTCTCAACATGCTTGGGAACAAGTAATTTTGTTGATCAAATAATGATTAAACCCCTCAAGAAAGAGGGGTTTTTTTAATTAATGTAAGTGTCCAGCAGGTGGGAATGGAACTGCCAATTAAGCCAAGCAATTATTGATTTCTCCCGGTTTCATCCCGGCTACCAAAAGAGACTTATCGGCTGAGGTTGTTAGCTTACCAGAGCTACTGCTATCATAAGGTGAACCGGTGCTGGGTTGAAAGCAGACCAGAAAGCCATCTGCCAACCTTCCCGATGCTTTCAATGTCCACTTTCGAGACGATTATTACGCTCGCCAGGTGTAAACGAAATGCTCCAAAGCCGTTCACCGCTGGATCTCTGCCAGTGCAAGGAGCACAGTAACAAGGAAACAATAAGTGTATAATTATTATATATTGATGACAATTTTAGAACAATTTTAAAGGAGAATAATTATGCGCCCTTTTAATCGTTCAACCACCACCATCGCATGCCTGCTAACACTGCTGGCAATCAGCCTGTCCGCCTGCATTACTTATACCAACAATGCTGAAAAGGAACTCGAACTCGACCAAACCCGGGTGGCACTGGCGATAACACAAACGGCACTGGCACCGGTCGCAGTTCCGACCGCTACGGAAACAATGGAACAAATTGAGTCACCTGAGCCTGAACCTACGCTTGATCCGGTAATTCAGGCAATACCTGACGTTGAATTTCAGGGTATCAGCTTCTCATATGATGATGATCTTGCCAGCAGCGTTGATTTGTCAATTGTGCCCTATCAAATTGACCCGAATGGAATCACTAGCTTTTCGTTTCCCAGTCATTATTCCTTTACTTTCGATGGGTATGCTCTTTCAGACACGTTCCACAATCCCATCATCAGAGTCTATCCCATCAGCAATTATGAATCGATTAATAGCTATGCAGAAACTGTTATTGAGCAACTGCGATCTCTCCTGCAATCACAGCCATCCATTGCCGTCAATGACCAACTGCCTTTGATCCCTCCCTGGAATGCCGCGCAGATGTTTTCCGCGGAAGCCGCCTACATAACTTTTCAGAATGGCTCAGGTTTGCGTTATCTGACCATGCATGGGCAGGCTTATTATCCGATTGATAATTACAATATGATCTATGTGTTTCAGGGTATTACTAATGACGGTGAATATCTGCTCAGCGCTATCCTGCCCATTTCTAACCCAGGATTACCTGCAAAAGGCGAGGATACTATTGATGACTGGGATGCATTTTACGAATTTCATGACGCCTATATCGCGCAGGCTGCCATGCAGGTCGACGAGTTCACAGCGGATAGCTTCATGCCCACGCTCGGCATGCTGGATGAAATGATGGCTTCGTTTCTTATCGAGCCAAATGAGTAATGCGATAAGTGGCTAAGTGCACTAAGGCAGTTTACGCCTCAACGCAACAGAAAAAATAAAAGCCCTTCAAATATGTTCGAAGGGCTTACTTGTCGGCTTAGTAGAAAACCGCGCGAGGCATGTCTTTCGCCTGGGTGATCCAGTCTTCAACCATTTCCTGTGATGGTGGACGGCGAACGAGCTTCTTCTCCTGGTTTGTCTCGATGATCTTCTTATACAGATTCTCTGGATTACGGGTTGCCAGTTCGACCACCGTGTCAACACCGGCTTCCTCGAGCAAATCGGAATATTCTTCCGCTACGCCCTTGATACGGTAAAGATCGGCATGGTTGACCCATTCGAGGATTAATTCTCTGCTGATGCCGGTTTGGTCAGCCAAATCCTGGCGACCTTTGGGTTCCGCGCCAGCCTTGAGCAGCGCTTCGACCGTCCTGATGCCGATTTCCTGGAACTTGGCGGCATATACCGGTCCGATGCCTTCAATATCAATAATTTTTGCCATGTTATCTCCTTTTTTTCTGGATGAGTACAAAAAAATTATAGCATAACAATCGAAGATTTAACTGTGTAATATACTATTTATCTCCATACCATGTTTTTCGTCGTGCAAGGTTAGTTTTCAAAAAATTGCTGCAAAATGGTATACTCGCAGGAACAATTATGAAAAACACAAAACGAAAAATATTTGAAACCCTAGCTGTCACCAGGCAAGCCACGATCAGTAAATTGGCAGAGCAATTAGAGTTAAACCCAATCACAGTGCGGCACCATTTGCTGAACCTGGAGAGAGAAGGTTTGATCACTTCCAGCGAACAGCGACATGGCGTTGGACGACCACACCTGGTTTTCCAGCTTACCGGCGATGGACAGCAAGCTAAAAAATCCAACTATCACAACCTGGCACACCAGTTGTTATCCAGTGTTGAAGAAACCTTCGGTCAAGATTCTTCAGTTGCATTGCTTGAAACGATCGGCAAGAAAATGGCTCAATCTTTCGAAGACTTGCCCTCAAAAGAGCAGCTCCCGGATTATCTGGATGAGTTTTGTGATCTGATGGCAGCAGAAGGTTTTAACCTGGACTGGGAAATGAAAGAAAATCGGGTTTATCTGCGCAACTCATCCTGCCCTTATCACCACTTAAACCAAACGCATCCTGAAATTTGCGCCATTGACCGCGCGTTCTTCACCCAGGTTATGGGTAGGGAGCTGCAGTTCGAGAATGGCAAATCTGTCCGGGGCACAGAGTGCGTCTACTCTTTCGAGGTATAAAATGATCGACTACAACCCCGCTGAATGGGAAATTGACCAAACCCACCCTCAATACCACAACGACCTCATCGAAGGGCTATCAGGTTTGATTGATAAAGAAATTGGCTTTTCTTTCATCGAACTGGGCTTGATTCGTAACATTAAAATCGAAGATGGCAGCGCCAAGGTAAGCATGGTGCTTACCACACCATTTTGCCCCTATGGTCCGGAGATGATCGCAGACACCAAGGCAATGGTCGAGAAAATCCTCGAATTGCCGACCGATGTCGAACTCAGCGGTGATCTTTGGGATCCGACCATGCTGGACCCGGAACTGCGCGACTCAGATTGGGGTTTGTTCCCCTGATCATTTCAGCAGATTAAATAATCTCATCGCCTGGGCGATATCGCCCACAATTTTGATCTTGCCGCTCATAAACGCGCCTACTGGGTTTAGCTCACCGCGAACTAATTTTAGCGCGTCATCAGCACTCGCCTTGATAATCAATTCTGGTTTGAGTAGCTGACCAGCTTCAATGGAGACAGTGCCATCGTCAATGGTAACGCCCCACTCGCCACCACCCTCACCAGATATTGAGAATTGGATCAGTGAATGAATCCCCTTGGTTTTATTGTAATCAATCTGGTCAGGCAGGTTATTGATCAAATCTGAAAATTTTTCCATGCTTTTCTCCTCTTGCTGCTATTATAAACTTGAAGTTATCGTATAATACAGGCAGGATAGATTCTTATCTGCACAAATTAATCTTAAGGAGAAACAATGGACAAGTACGAATGCATCGCCTGTGGTTACATCTACGATCCCGAGATCGGTGACCCAACTGCGGATATCGCCCCCGGAACCCCTTTTGAAGACCTTCCCGATGATTGGGTTTGCCCCGATTGCGGTGTTGGCAAAGACCAATTCGAGAAACTTTAAACCGACCAATCTATAACCATTTTGAAAAAGGCGCGATCATGTGCCTTTTTCTCGTTTTAAGCCAATCAGTTGTCCAGTTGTTTCTATGAACAAGGGATTATTTATTGAAAAGTGATATATAATGAGGTCACTATACTCGTTCAAGATTGGAGGAATATTTCATATGGCAAGTGTAACTTACAAGAATGTCTGGAAAAAGTTTGGCGATGTTATCGCCGTGCAAGATCTAAATCTTGCAATCGAGGACAAAGAGTTCCTGGTCTTAGTCGGTCCGTCCGGCTGCGGTAAAACCACGGCTCTACGTTGTTTGGCTGGACTCGAAGAAATCACCGAAGGTGAAGTTTTGATCGGTAACCAGGTTGTCAATGACGTCGCCCCGAAAGACCGCGACATCGCCATGGTTTTCCAAAGCTACGCCCTTTATCCTCATATGTCAGTTTACGACAACATGGCTTTTGGTCTCAAGCTTCGCAAGTTTGACAAAGAAGATATCGACCGCCGCGTTAACGAATCTGCGCGCACGCTCGGTATTGAAGGTCTGTTGAAGCGTAAACCCAAAGAGCTTTCTGGTGGTCAACGCCAGCGTGTGGCTGTTGGTCGTGCCATCGTTCGTGAGCCGAAAGTATTCCTCTTTGACGAACCCCTCTCCAACCTGGATGCCAAACTGCGTGTTCAGACCCGTGCTGAGCTTTCCAAGCTGCACCAGCGCCTGCAAACCACTTTTATCTATGTGACCCATGACCAGACCGAAGCGATGACCATGGCAACCCGTATCGCCGTCATGAACAAAGGTGTCCTGCAGCAACTGGATACACCCCAGGTGCTCTACGATCATCCCGAAAATCTCTTTGTTGCCGGCTTTATCGGCTCCCCGGCGATGAATTTCTTCAACGGCAAAATCGTGGTTGAAGACGGACAGATGTTTGTGGATATGGACACTTTCCGCGTGAGAGTGCCCGACTTTGATAAGGAGAAATTCGAATCGATCATCGGTAAGGACATCATTTTCGGTATCCGTCCGGAAGATATCCACAACCCAGAATTTGCCCCTCCCGGAATCATCGCCGAACTGGTAGATGTAACCGTGGATGTGACCGAGCTGATGGGTAACGAAATCTTCCTCTACCTTGTCAACGGGACACACAACTTCACCGCACGGGTTGACCCCCGCACCCAGGTTCATTATGGTGACAAGATTCAAGTTGCTTTCAACATGGACAACTTCCACATCTTTGATCCCAGCCTCGACCCCGAAAACCCTCCTGTCGTCGGTGGTTGGAAACCAGAAGAAGATTAATATCGAACAATACCAAAAAGTGCGCCGGTGAGGGCGCACTTTTTTGTTTTACAGAAGTCCTCCTGAACAAAATGAAGGAACTAAACCTTTTGTAAGGCGAAATTGTGAGCGTTGTTGCCTGGCTCTGCCACGTATTTTTCCGCACTCAATACGCCAGGGTGGCAAAATGGTTACGCCTTCCTCTTGCGCGTAAAGACCACCAACAATACCCCCGCCGCCAGCGCAAAGCCAATCACCAACACAAATGCGTCACGCCAGAACTCGAACGGGAAAAGCCGAATCAGCGTCGAAGATTGTGAAAAAGTCCAGGTGCCTTCCGCAAAAAACAAACGGTGGAAATATTCAAATAATCGATCAAAGCTGACCAGCAAAAATAACAAAAGCGCGCCCAGCAGCCCGATGGTCGCCCAACCACCGCCATTTAAACCTTTCCGCAGGCTTTCCCATTGTCTCATCACGATAAACCAGATCAGGATCGCTATGCTGATGCCGCTCAGAACGTACCAGGCAATTGAACTGGCTTTGACAACATCCTTGACATCGACCATGTGAGCAAGCTCGTCGGGAGTAAACATTTTCTGCCCATTGAGATCCTGTAGGTTGCCCAGGTAGTCAATGTCTTCGTCATTGGTCAGATAGCTCACCGCATAGCCCGACCATTTCGTCCGCTCTTGGACCGTGAAACCGAAAGGATCAGCTGGGAAACTCTCCCGCTTGTATTCAAAAGCAGGAAAATTCGGCGTCATCACAATCCTTACCCCGGCCATGATCAGGATATAGGGGATGAAAATGGCTAATACCACCTGCAATATCTTATTAATTTTCATTCAAAACCTCAGCTTTCTACAAGGCATTCAACCGACAAACTCAGTACAACCCTATATCTTTTCCATACTTTTCTCGTATTATAAAACAATAGAACAAGTGTAAATTCTCATCAGATTAATCTGCGTACTTATTTTATGCACTTTTTTGAGTCCAGGAAAGCGAAGGTACACATATGAGCGAAATCCCCACAAATGATAACGAATCTTCTGAATCGGATCACCAGCACCATTCTCACCATGACCATTATAGACATGGCGAAGTGGACCACCACCACACAGATGGTGAAATGAATAACGAGCAAATGGACCACGAGCATATGGACCATGCCGATCATTCGGATCACTCCGACCATTCCGACCACTCCAGTCATGGTGTTGGTCACAGTGGGCACCATGCGCACATGATCGAGGACTTCAAGAAACGTTTCTGGTTCGTTTTGGTGCTTAGCATTCTCATCATCATCCTGTCCGATATGGCGCAGATGCTTTTCAATTACACCATCACTTTCCCAGGTACAAACATCGTCCTGTTCGCACTTTCGAGCATCGTCTTTTTTTATGGCGGCTGGCCGTTCTTCAAAGGCGTCCAAGATGAAGCCGCCTTGCGCACGCCGGGCATGATGATGTTGATCACCCTGGCAATCACTGCTTCTTACATCTACAGTACGCTGACGACCTTCTTTATTGAAGGGTCGGAATTTTATTTTGAGCTGAGCACCTTGATCCTGATCATGCTTTTGGGTCATTGGATCGAAATGCGTTCACAACTGGGGGCTTCCCGGGCACTGGAGGAGTTGGTCCGGCTGATGCCCCAAACCGCGCACAAACTCGATGCCGCCGGTAATATCACTGAAGTCAGCATGTCAGAACTGGTCCGCGATGACTTGATCCTGGTGAAATCGGGTGAGAAGGTTCCAACCGATGGACTGGTTGTCCAAGGCGAATCGGCAGTCAATGAAGCCATGCTAACCGGCGAATCTGTCCCGGTGGAAAAGAAACCAGGAATGCAGGTCATTGGCGGGTCAGTGAACGGCAATGCTGTCCTGATGGTGAAAGTTGAGCGGTTGGGAGATGAAACCTACCTCGCAAACGTCATTAAAACAGTCCAGGAAGCCCAGGCACAAAAATCGCGTACACAGGGTTTGGCCGATCAAGCTGCAGGTTGGCTGTTCTGGATTGCTGTGGGAGCAGGCGCGCTTACCTTTATCTATTGGATCATCGCCAGCGACCTCAATTTCGCCCTGGAACGGATGGTCACCGTTCTGGTGATTGCCTGTCCTCACGCGCTGGGTCTGGCAGTTCCTCTGGTAAATGCGGTTTCGACTTCGATTGCAGCACAAAACGGATTACTGATTCGTAATCGCAACCAGTTCGAAGAAGCCAGAAATATTGACCGCATCGTTTTCGACAAAACCGGCACGCTCACCAAGGGTGAGTTTGGCGTAACAGATCTGTTCCCGACCGAGGGAACAACAAAAGATGAGTTGCTCGCCATCGCCGGTTCGCTGGAATCGCAATCCGATCATCCGATTGCGATTGGCATCACCCAGGCTGCCCGCGAATGCGGTCTGACCCTTGAGACCGTGACCAATTTCGAGAATCTGACCGGATCCGGCATCAAGGCTGATCTGCGGGGTAAAACCTATTCCATCATCAGCCCTGGCGAGGTTAGCCGCCGCGGAATTACCTTCGACCAGGTAAGGTTTGAAGAAGTGGCTTCCCAGAGAAAAACAATCAGCTTTGTCATGGAAGAAGACCGAATGATCGGTATTATCGCGGTGGCTGACATCATCAGGGAAACATCGAAGGAGATCATCGACGAGTTGAGAGCGTTGGGCATTGAATCGATCATGATGACCGGTGATAACGCCGAAGTGGCTTCCTATGTTGGGGAACGAATTGGCATCTCGAGAATTTACAGCCAGGTGCTTCCTGGCGAGAAGTCGGAAAAGATTAAAGAATCGCAGGATGGGGGCTCCAAAAAGGTTGCCATGGTCGGCGATGGTATCAATGACGCGCCTGCATTAGCGACAGCCGATCTTGGCATCGCGATTGGTGCGGGGACTGATGTTGCCATGGAAACTGCCGATGTGATCCTGGTCGATTCTGACCCCAAGGATGTGCTCAGCATCATCAAACTTTCCAAGGCCACCTACCGCAAAACGGTCGAGAACCTGATCTGGGCCGCTGGCTATAATATTATCGCCATCCCATTGGCTGCCGGTGTGCTGGCGAGCCGCGGTTTCGTGATTAACCCAGCCATCGGAGCGGCGGTCATGTCCCTCAGCACAATCATTGTCGCCATCAACGCGCAATTGTTGAAGATCGAGTGATTGAATTTTGCTTGTCATCCTGAGCTTTAGTTGCGAAGGATCCTTACCTATCAATCCTTGGCACTATTTTTTCCACCCCCTCCCTCGCCCTCCTGGAGGGGGTGGAAGTGGTGTTTGAAATCTGTTATTTTTTCGCTCATCACGACAGGATGTCATGCGGTCGGCATGATAAGGCTTACTGCATACTCCTGACTGGCAGCATCTCAATGTACCCCCGCCAGCCTTCAGGTGCCAGTTGCATACGCGGCGATTCCTCTGGAGCATACCGGTAGCCGTAAACCTCCGGGTTGAAGGAACCGATACGTTGCATGCACAATCCGACTGCGTCTTTAAAATGCTCGTCATCGTAGGGCTCTCCCTGGAACACGATCATTTTGCCAGCGGGCAGGTCGATCATCTCAAACCCATCTGGAACCACACCGCTGAAATCTGCCGGCACTTCCACCCCCTGGGCGTAAATGCCGGTGTCAACGGAGCGCATATTTTCAGGCAGCCAAAGCCCAACCGGTTCATAAAGCGCTTCCTTGATCTCAGTCAGTACATCCCAGGCATCGGAGGATTGACCATCTTTTCCGCATCCAATTTCAGTGGCGTAAGCGAAGTAGTCCGCGGCTGCCTTACTGCGCCGCAAAACAAGCTTCCTGGCAGGGCGTTCGACAATTTGAGTAAAAATTATTGCTGTGTTTTCCATTTTAGTTTCCCTTGAATTTGAATCTGATCTGTCAAAATAATGGTAAGGGATCAACCACCCTTCTGGGGTTGCGATTTTGGCAAATCTTTTGGGTGATATGCCAAAACCGTTGCTGAATGCACGGGTAAATCCCTCGTGGCTGTCAAAAACAAAATCCAGGGCAATGTCAATCACCTTCCGCTTTTCAGTACGAAGCATCCGTGCAGAGGCAGTCAGCCTCTCCTTCCGGATGTACTCAAATGGCGAAAGACCCATCACCGACTTGAACAGCCTGGCAGCGTGATATTGAGAATAGCCTGCTGCCTTTGCCACTTCACCCGCTGTCATTGATTCGTGCAAGTGTTCAAGAATGTATTGTTGCATTCTTTTGACAGCAGCGAATGTTTCTGATTTAGTTTCGTTAATCATGATCCAAATTATACAAGCGCAGAAAACATTTTCTTGACCTGGCGTGCTCAAACTTTTGGTTTTGGAGAAAAAAGAGGAGACCCTTACAGATCTCCTCTATTTCAGGCTGGGGGCACTGGAGTCGAACCAATACATACGGATTCAGAGTCCGCTGTCCTGCCATTAGACGAGCCCCCACTAACGAATCAATAGTTTACCAAGTTTCGCCGTTTTCATCAAGGGTCACACATTTGTTTGTGTTATTCTCCAGCGAAAATGTCACCCCCCCATTTCACCAGCGAGAATCAGGAAGAGCTGCTTTCTGTACCCAATTCCCTGCTCTCTACTCTTTGCTTGGGTTGGCTGCGCATGTGTACGCTTTGAACCAATCCGATGCCCAATAGCATTGACACCAGTGAGCTGCCGCCATAACTGATGAAGGGCAAGGTCAAGCCGGTCACCGGCAGCAAACGCAGATTTACGCCAATGTTCACAATCGTCTGGAAACCCATTAACACGCCGAACCCATAGGCGATCAGCGCGCCATAAGCATCAGGCGCGTTTTGCGCCACCTTGAAACAGCGAATGATCACGAACACCAATGCGACAACAACAATAACAGTGCCTACGAAGCCAAATTCATTCGCCAGCACCGAGAAGATAAAGTCGTTGTGCCTGATTTTCAAAAAACGCAACTGCACCTGGCTGCCCTGCCCATAACCATTGCCAAACCAACCCCCAGCGCCGATGCTGATTAATGCTTGCTCAACGTTATAGGTTTCGCCGTGCCGGGCGTTTTCGTCAGGCTGTAAAAAGTTGGTAATACGGGCTTTTTGATAACCAGCCAAATATGGAAAATCCAACGCAAAGGAGAGCAACAAGAAAAGAAAGAGCGCCCCAGCCATGATTGCAAAGTACTTTTTATCCAATCCGCTGATCCAAAGCATCGCCACCCAGATTACAAATATAACGATACTGGTGCTCAGATTTGGCTGCAGCAAGATCCAGATGACGATGCCCAGAGTGATCACCAGACTGCGACCGATAGTCAGCCATCTGTTGATCCGTTCGATATTGGCAGAAAAATAGCTTGCCAGCGACAAAATTATGGCGATTTTTGAGAGTTCAGCCGGTTGTATGGTTACCAGTCCAGTCTCGATCCAGCGTGCGGCACCAAAGCGCTCACCGCCCATAAGGAACACAACGACAAGCAATACTGCTACAAAGAAATAGAAAGGTTTCGACAGGGTAACCCAGATATGATAATCCATAGCAGCGATCACAAATAGCACCACCAGCCCAATTAACATGAAAATTGCCTGGCGATTGGGGTGTTCCTCCAGGCTCGGGCTGCCAGCAATCGCGGAACTGATCAACGCGACACCGAATACGCACAAGAGCAGCACAACCGCAAATAATCCGAAGTCGAAACGCTGCCAGATTTGACGGGTATTCATCATATCAGCCTCCCCGGTTTCAGGCTCGAAACCTCAACACCGTCAGCACCTTGAATGATCACCAGCCCGTTGTGCTTGCGCAGTTTCGGTGAGACCTCCACTTCCAAGCCAGCAAACATTACACGCCCTTTGTCAATTTTCAACAGCCGAACAAATCGGTCAGGGTCTGACGTGTCAATTTCAATTAATCCAAACAGTGTGCCCCACAAAACCAATGAACCCTTTACTTCCAGGCGTGCTCCAGCAGGAACATCACCGACCAACAGAAGATTTCCGTCACATTGGAAGTGTTCATCATCTTCCAGGCTCCTGGAAAGGCAAACAAAACCAGATACCTGATCTTCTGCTTCCTGAGGTTCTGCTTCTTTCTTATTAGGGTCTGGCAGGCTGGTGGGGAAACCGTGGTACTCCGCCGCTTCCCTGGTCATCTCTGAAGTGCTCAAGACCGTCCACAAGCAAACGCCTTCATCAGACAAAGCTTTGAGCAGTTTGAGAAGCTGCTCCTCGTTCCATTCGGTCGAGCCAACATCCAGCGCGATTCTTCCTCCCTTGAAAAAGCGTTCTTGCATCTGGATGCGACCAATTAACAGGTCCCGCTGTTGGTACCATGATTGCGCTGGAAGCGTAATTAATACACCTCCGTGGATCCCTCTAACCTGAATTTCTGCCTGCTGCATCACTTATTTTACCGCGTTGAGTCCTTCCAGCTCGGTGTCGATCTGTTTAAGTTCAAAATACGCATCAATGATCTTGCGAACTATCGGTCCTGAGACCGTTGACCCTTCGCGTCCATTATAAACAAAGGAGACCACCACAATTTCAGGATCATCGTATGGGGCATAGCCGGCGAACCAGGCATGTGAAGGCCAGGAACCCGGGATGCATAAACCTTCACGATTAGCCCAGTCGTCGCAATATTCTGCTGTTCCGGTTTTGCCGGCAATCTTATTTTGGTCACCTTCGTATTCGATCTTGGCGGTACCTTCGATGCTGGTAACCATCTGCATGCCTTCTTTTGCCAATTCGATCACCCATGGCTCGACCACTTTTACTTCACTGGTCTGGTTGTTACCCTCATAAGTGTGGATCATCGGGTCTTTGGTGATATCCCAGAGAACTTCAGGCTCAAACGATTGCACCACGTTGCCATCGGCATCAACAATTTTGCCGATCATACTCAATTGCATGTGTTGCCCACCATTCACGATTGTTGAAAAAGAATTCATTACCTGTACCGGGGTTGATAATACATAACCCTGTCCAACACCTGCTAGATAAGTGTCACCGGTAGCCCAGTTTTCACCCTGGTTCAGTCGTTTCCAGGTTGGGTTGGGCAGCAAGCCATCCGCTTCACCCGGCAATTCGATTCCGGTTAGCTGCCCATATCCAAGCGTCGCACCGTATTCGCTGATATTCCAGATGCCCAGCCCGCCATCTTCAACCTCGCCCGGATAGCCACCGCTGGTTTTATACCAGTAGATGTTGCAAGAGTAACCAATACCGTGTGTGTAGTCGACTAAACCGTGCCCGGCATCGTCGTGGCAATAGTAGCTTTGCTCGTGCCCAATATCGCTTTCATAAAACCGCTGACGAAGTGTGATCGTTGGCGTGCAGCTGATGGTTTGCTCTGGGGTCACCACGCCTTCATTAAGCACGCCCAATGCAGGCACCATTTTGAATACAGAACCGGGTGGGAGCTCTGAGGAAATCGCTTTGTTCAGGAGTGGTTTTGCTTCATCGATGCTGAGCTGCTCATAATAATAACCAGGAATAAACTGAGCCATGCGGTTGTTCTCGTAGTTTGGGTAAGAAACCATAAACAGCAATTCGCCTGTTCTGGGGTCCATGCCAATCTCTACTCCCGTGGTACTCATCACTTCTCCCCGCTCACGCATCCAGAAATCGTTCCAATATTTTAGTTGTTCAATCAGGGCTGCTCTCGCAGCGGTCTGCAATCGATAATCAATCGTCAGGTAGATATCCGCGCCAGGCACAGGCTCGATTGGCTCTTCAATATCACGGACAATCTCGCCGCCAACTGTAACCTCAACCACTCGGCGGCCATTGGTACCGGCAAGGATATCCTGCATGGAGTTTTCGATTCCCATATAACCGACCTTGTCACGCCCTGAGACAAAACCAAGATCAGTGTAATATTCGAGCAGCACTTCAGGGATAGGACCCAAAAATCCAATGATTTCTGCAGTCTGTTCGCCGGTCGGGTATTCTCTGATAGATTCAACTTCAATATCAATTCCCGGCCAGTCCATTTTCTTCTCTTCAATAATCATGGCAGTTTCTTTGGTCAGGTTGCACTTCAGCCGGGTAGGCTGGAATGGCCACAGACTCTCAGCAATTTCCACAATTTGAAAAATACCAAGGTCATTATAGCAAGGTGTAAAAGCACTGGCAGTCTGAGTGTTTACCTCACCCTGGTTTACCGGCAATTCGATAAGCTTGCTGAGTTCATCGAATATTTCGCGAATTTCACCTACTGAGTCTGGCAATTGTGCAGGGGTGATCGTAACGTTATATTGGGCTGTATTTCGCGCCAAAACAACGCCATTGCGATCATAAATCATCCCTCGTTGGGCGGGGATGCTGATTACCATTGTTCGGTTATCCTCTGCCTGGGCAACATAAGTCTCTCCCTGGAGGATTTGATAATTGAACAACTGCATACCATAATAAAGAAATACTGCGATAATCATCAGATAGACCCAGCGAAATCGAGCCATGTTAATGGTCGGTTTTTTATATTCCTGATTGTTCATGCTTCAACTCCTTTCGGAAAAGCATAGTGTGCAATCTCGCGTACAATCGCGTGAATTGGAATCGCGAGCAGCATATTAAGTAAAACAGAAGGCAGCGCCACCTGTACCAGCGCGTCGGTCAGATTGATGTCCACCCGCGTCACGTACAGATAAGCAATATGCAAAACAACCTGCAGAAGCGATGCCCCAAAAGTTAGTAAGAGCATGCCCAGCAGAGGAGATTGCATTAGTCTCGTCTGGAAGAGCCGGCTGGCTCGATAGACAAGCAGATAGACAAGTATCGGAAACACCGGCGGCAACGCTGACACGAATGCCACCATCCCAGCCATAATCAGCACCAGCAGCCAGAGGTGTTTGCTTCGGTCATGCAGACACCAGGCTACCACAAAAAGCAAAACGATATCAGCATTCCCCGAAAGGATCGTCCACTGACTAAATACGCTCATTTGTAGCATGGATGTCACCACGAATCCCGTGAATCCGATCAGATAAGACCACATACTCGCCTCACGGAACCAGTGGAGAAATATCCACCGTGTTGAAATTGCTGATCACCAGCACCGCGCTCAAATTGGTGAAGTCGACCACTGGTTGAACAGAACCAGTCTGGAAGAGGACATTTTGTTTCGACTGCATGGTCAGCACCTGCCCAACAAAAATGTTAGGGGGATACGTTCCGCCCAGCCCAGAGGTCATCAGGATATCGCCAATTTGCACCTCTGTATCCACAGGAACCATGTCGAGACTAATTTCACCAGTAACAGAGCCGCGCACCAAACCTTCAACGCCAGCGGTTTGAAGTTTCACGTTCACAGTCGAATTTGCGTCAGTGATTAATTGAATGCGGGCGGCATCCGAGATCAGGGCATCGATTCGTCCAACCAGCCCTTGCTGGGTCACCACCGGCATGCCATGACGCAAACCATCGTTACTGCCCTTGTCGATGATGATATATTGCAAAAAAGGGCTGATCTCGCGTCCAATTACGGTCGCGGCGATATACTCGTGTTCGGGATTGGTGCGCGCGAAATCGAGCAGCGTATAAAGGATATCCGATTGAGCAACATTCTCCTGAAGCGCCACAATCTCACTTTGCAGCATTGCCACCTCATTTTCGAGCCGGGCGTTTTCAGACCGCAGGGTTGCCATATCTCGCGGAGAGTTGAAAAAATCACTGAAGGCGAGGTAGCGCTGTGAAAGCCAGCTTTGTGCCGAAACAAAGGGACTGACAGAAAAGCTGAACAACGGCGTCAGGTACCCTGAGATTGCAAGGAAGAGGATCCCAGCCACAACAAGGATAATGACCAGGTTGCGTAAATTTTTTGGTGTTAAAAGTTTTGTAATCATAACTGGGTCAACCGGCTAACCGATCGAATAAATCAGGAGGATTGACTGTTGGAATACGGGTCCCGCTCAATGCCTACCAACAAGTTTTCGTACAGCTCCATATCGTCCAAAACCATGCCACAGCCTCGCGCCACGCAAGTCATCGGATCTTCCGCCACCCAAACCCGCACCTTGACTTCATTTGCCAGCCGGTCAGCCAGCCCCTGTAACTGGGCGCTACCACCAGCCAGGCAGATGCCGTTATCCATCAGGTCCGCCAAAATTTCTGGCGGCGATTCGTCTAACGCGTCTTTGATTGTGTCTATAATCACCTGGATTGAAGGAGCCAGCGCTTCGCGAATTTCCACCGAGGAAATTTCAATCGACTCGGGCAGCCCGGTGATCAGATTGCGACCACGGACGTCAACAGTTTTTTCTTCTTTGAGAGGATAGGCTGAACCGATAGCCATTTTGACTTTCTCTGCCATCTGTTCGCCCACATAAAGGTTATATTTACTGCGGACATATTCAATAACGTCCTGGTCGAGCTCATCACCAGCAACCCTGAGCGAGCGAGAGATGACCACACCACCCCCAGCGATTATCGCCACCTCGGTGGTGCCCCCGCCGATATCGACAATCATGTTACCGCTGTCTTCTTCGATGGGTAAACCCGCTCCGATTGCGGCGGCCGTTGGTTCGTGGATCATGAAAGCTTCCCGGGCACCAGCAGACATAGCGGCATCATAAACGGCGCGTTTTTCAACTTCAGTAGCACCGGAAGGAATGCCGACCACCACGCGTGAATAGGGAAACAACACGATACTGTTCTCGTGCGCGCGACTGATGAAGTACTCCAGCATCGCCTGGGTGATATCGTATTCAGAAATGACACCATCACGTAAAGGGCGCAGTGTGACCATATTTGCAGGCGTGCGTCCAACCATTGCCTTGGCAGCCGCGCCGATTTTTTCGGGTTCGCGGGTACGTTTATTAATCGCCACCCAGGAGGGCTCGTTGATGACGATGCCTTTCCCTCTGACATTAACCAAAGTATTCGCTGTGCCCAGGTCAATACCCAGATCCAGCGAGAGCAACCCCAGCAACCATTTGATTGGGTTGAAAAAAGCCAAATTTTATCTCCGTCTATTGAAGAGTCATCTTCAGTATCTGCGCCATATTATAACATAGAGCAAAATTTTAGATTGCTTCACAAAAGAGGTTCGCAATGACAGATATTGTGTCATCCCGAGCGCAGCATTGCCGTAGGGAACGCGGCTTGTCCCGTTCCGCTGCCTGCAAATTGGTTTTTTTCTCATGCGACTCCTGTCATTGCGAGCGCAGCGAAGCAATCTAAACTCTTGTCATCGCGAGGAGGGAACTAGCCTGTCTGTTCCTCCAACTTCATAACGTCATTATCTCGAGGTTGAGGCAGTCCTCAACTCTACAATTCAAATCCTGTCATTGCGAGCGCAGCGAAGCAATCTAAACTCTTGTCATCGCGAGTAGGGAACTGGACCTGCCTGTTCCTCCAACTTCATAACGTCATTATCTCGAGGTTGAGGCAGGCCTAACCGTACAAAATTCCTGTCATCGCGAGGAACGAAGCAATCTAAATTATTACCTATGAATACCAACTTCTTCATCGGGCTGTCATACCATGCAAACCGGCATGTTAAATTGCTTCACACTCGAAGAGCACTGCGTAAAATAGGTTCGCAATGACAGATATTGTGTCATCTCGAGCGTGGCTATACGCAGTACACAGAGTGAGGATCTTTTCCTGCTCCCAGCTCCCCGCTCCTCGTCTGCTACTCCATCTTCATAACGCCATTGTCTCGAGGTTGAGCCAAACGTCCCCATACACCACATTCGGGACGGCGTGGCAACCGTCCCCTACGCTGCGCTTTCATTCAGACAAAATAAACGAATTTTTCATATCGAGAATTGCTGGACATAATGAGAGTCAAGAATTCGAGTTACATTTTTGACCCCTGAATGATCGAAAGTAGAACTAACCCATTTCGCGCCATCGCCACCCACCCACAAATGCCTCGTATCTTCAAGTTTATACCTGGCATACAGATGTTCCCTGAACACAATCTGCCTCCCGGTTGTTTTTTCCTACCCATTCTCTGTGGTGAAGGATATACTATGTTGGTCTGGTACAGTCATTGGAAGTTTCTTTCTTTTCGTTTTTTGCTAAAACATATTGTATTGGAACTTCCTCTTTTTTTCCTTGACAATGGACTTTTGAAACGCATACAAAATCAAGTCAAATAAGGAAGATCTGGAATATCTAAGTTACAATACATCAAATCGCACCTTAAAAATTAGATATTTCAATCGGCGTCCATCTGGCTGCAGCGTTGACTACGGACATATCTGCTGGATGGATTGTCGGTGGGGCGGTTGCCGGAGGTGTGTTAGGCGGCACGGGATTCGCTGCTTTATCTCACTTCGGCATAATACCAGCTGATTCTGTGACAACTGCAACAGGTTCAAGTCTGTGTACAGACGGGGATTGTACGAATGAAGTTCAAATTGCAAAGCAAGTTGTTGAAGAAGGGTTTGAAAAAACGTCTCAATCTATCCAAACCGGCACCAATACCGTATATAGATTAGTCGAAAATGGCATCACTAAATATGTTGGCATTACGAATAATTTTGGAAGACGTTTTCTCGAACATTTAAGTACTCATAATTGGCGAGTTGAACCAATTGATGGATTAGAACAGCTATCTAGATTTGACGCTAGAGCTGTCGAACAAGTTCTCATCGAACATTTTGGACTACCAAATCTTTACAACCAAATTAATAGCATATCAAATTCTAACTCAATTTATTCAACAGCAGTACAAAGAGGGAGAGACATTCTTAACGCACTCCATCTGCTAAAGTAAGAAGGAATAAATGACAATCAACGAAATCAAAAGATTTGTTTTAAAAAACGGAGACATCCTACTAATTCCGTTAACAGAAGAAAAAGCAGCGATAGGTCAGATAATTTATTGGAACATCGAACCAAAACCATTACTTAATCCTCTATTAAAAATAGTAAATGGCATATATGACATAAAAACACTGGACTTAAGTACGGTTGATATATCCAATGAACTTTTCCCCCCTATTGCTACAGGAGTTCGTGCAGCTATTCGCTCCGGAATGTGGAAAATAATTGGAAATTTGCCAACTGGATCAGTGCCCTACCCGACTTTTGTTTCGACTTTTTACCGTGATGATGGAACAGCAAGGGATTGGTGGATTACTGATGGTGATGGCTCACGGTCGGTTGGTCTTAAGCTCCCCAATGAATATAAAAATTGCGAATTTAAGGTTGTACTTAATCCACCGGATGTCGTTGAACGAATAATCACTGGCAAAGTTACATTCCCTTATGGAGACTTAATTAAATACAACAGATTTACTCCCATTGCAAATTCGACATTAACCTCCAAAGAGGACAAGGATACCTTTACTAAAAATGGGTCAATATAAAGGAATTTGAAAAGAACGAGAAAATAACATGAATGTTGGAGGTATGGTGACCTGCTCCCAATAACTGTAACAGATGAAATGTTAGTCGCGTAGATTAGAAACGGAGCGACGACATGAAGAAACAGTTTACATTGGACTGGTGCGGTAAAGTGGGCACAAGGAATGTCTTAGTTGGATAATAATTATCTAACAAGAGAAAGACAGTGACAAACCCAAAAAAACAAACACTACCCAAAAGAATAAAGATCGAACCGCTCGAAATGCTGCGAACTTCCGGCAAATCGATGGCTCAGATAGAACGCGAACTTGGGATCAGCCCAAACCTGCTTTCCAGATGGAAAGCCAGGCATGATATTGCGTTTGATGATCTGGCAAACAAAGCGCTCTTTTGCTAAAACATATTGTATTGGAACTTCCTCTTTTTTTCCTTGATTACGGACTCTTCAAACGCACATTGCTGCAAGCTTTCGTGAAATGTGGTCAGCTGCCGCATGTTATAATTTGTCAATAAACGAAATACCAACACGGAGACCTATGAACGAAACATTCAGCCTCTACAGACTGCAGCAGCTCGATTCACAACGGGTCCAACGACTCAAACGCATCAAACAAATCGACAAAATTATCGCCTCCGACATAGCCCTGCTGAGAGCCCAATCCGTCGTTCGGAAAGCCATGGAAGCTCTGGCAGAAAACGAGCAAATGCTCCAGGAAAACTCACGGAAACTGGATGAGAAAGTGCTGAAACGCAAACTTACACAAGCAAAACTTTTTGGCGGTAAAATCAGCGCCACAAAAGAATTACAGGACCTCCAGGCAGAAAGTGAAGCGCTTGCCCGGGCGATCAAAGTTCTCGAAGAAGAAGAAATGAACCTGTTTGTAGTAAACGAAGCCAGGCAGTCAACCAAAGCCAAGGCGGAAACCGAATTACAAAACATACGAAATCAAAAAGCGTCAGAAAACTCGAAGCTGCTTGGCGAGCGAGAGAACTTGAAAGCTCAGCTTCCGAAAATTAACTCCCAGCGTGAAGCCTTACATGCCCAACTCAGCCCGGAAGTTTTGGAAGAATATACTACGCTGTTCAAAAGTAAGGGTGGTGTGGCAGTCGCCGAGATTTTCGACGGTGGATGTCGGGTTTGCGGTGTTGACCTCTCACCGACAGAAGTGCAGCAGGCTTCCAATCCAAACGTGATTATCAAATGCAAGAGCTGCGGAAGAATCCTTTATAAGATTTAGCCCCTGATGGGGCATAGGCTCCAGTCCTATTACTTTTTTTGCACATGATCTCGGTGCCTGCATCTTCCAGGCTGGCTATCAAATTAACTGCGCTAATAAACGTGTCAGGAGTATCTCGATTAAATTGACCGCCACAATCGCAATCGCCGGTGTGAAATCGATTCCATTCAAGGGTTTAATAAAGCGACGAAATGGGCTTAATATTGGGTCAACAATCCTGGTAATGCCGAGGCGTAACGGTCGGTCACTCGACATAAACATCGATAATACCACGTGCAGGATGAGTAAAAAGACGGTCGTTCTGGCAAAAATTTGAACAAATAAAATCACAAATTCCATAATTCCTCAAATTGAATAATCGCGAGGACCTAATAAGCGCTCGCCAATACGCACAATCGTAGACCCTTCTTCGATTGCAACTTCGAAATCTGCCGAGGTGCCAGCAGAAAGTTGTGTCAACCTTGCTCCCGCCACCGCATCTGCAAGGAAAGTACTCAGTTTTTTTAGTTTTTGGAAATAAGGTCTGCTTTCTTGTGGGTCAGCAAACAACGGAGGCATACCCATCAAGCCTACCAGGTTAATTTTGGGCAATTCGATTAATTGCTTCACAACGATAATCAACTCTTCCCAATCCTCTTGAGTGGCAGTCAGAAACCCACTTTTCGAGCCTTCATCACCGATGTTGACCTCCAAAAACACGTCGAGGGGTGGCAAATTGCCTGGTCTGTGTCGGCTGAGTAACTGTGCCAAATTGATCGAATCCAGCGAGTGCACCGTATGGAAGCTTTCAGCCACCTGGCGCGCCTTTCGGCTCTGAATATGCCCGACCATATCCCAGCGCACATCAGCCTTTCCTTGAAAATGCTCAATCTTTGGCAGGGCTTCCTGAACATAACTTTCACCGAAAACCATTTGCCCGCACCTGTATGCGGCTTCGATCACCTCAACCGGTTGGCGTTTACTGACCGCCAAAACGGTGATTTCATCAGCATTCCTGCCACTTCGCATGGCAGCTCGTGTGACAATCTCGTTGATCTCATCCAGGTTTTTTTGGATACGAATCTGCAGCTCATTCTCCATCTTTACAGTTTTCTCCTTTCGGAGTCAGACTAATCGCAACAGCAAATCTGCCGGTCAAGCCCTTCTCTTTTCGATAAGAATACCATTCGTGCAGGTTTTCAGCGGTGCAAATACCAGCCTGCTCGATATGTTGAACGCCAGCATTTCTTAAGCTCCACTCGTTGGCAGCCCACAGGTCCAGATAATTGCCCTGGGCCGATTCTGAAATAATTTCGTTCGCTTTTTCTCCCCACTTGCGATAATACTGAGAGCGCACGTCTTTACCAACCTGGTAGCAGTTACCGCAGATTGAAGGTCCGATTCCTACGCGCAAGTCTGCTGGGTCGCAGCCATAATTTTCGACAGCTTTTTTGACCGCGAGTGCGCCTACTTCGATCAAAGTTCCCTGCCAGCCGGCATGCACAAGGCCCACCACCTTCTTTACGGGGTCGTGGATCAGGATGGGAACGCAATCTGCAAACCGCATCATAAGCGTGACTTCTGAATTTTGTGTAAATATACCATCGCCTGGTTGATGTTTTTGGCTCTCGGGGCGAGGCATATCGGTGAAGTGAATTGTGTCCCCATGCACCTGCCAGACATCGAAACGGCTTTCGAAGGGCATGCCAAAATTTTCGAACAAGCGCAGGTGGTTCTCACGGACGTGCTCCGGGTTGTCACCATTTGTCCCCCCAAGGTTGAGTTGGCTGAAATGACCTTCCGAGACGCCGCCGAGGCGGGTATAGATGGCGTGGTTGACCAGGGCAGGGTCAAAGCTCTCAAAGTGATAGCTGACCAGTCCGCGGTTCCCTCTCCGAATCATCCTAAACTTGACCTCCTGGTGGTTTCTTTTCGTTGATCACTTCTTCGATCGATGGAAGCCCAAACCAACCAGAAAACCAACCAAACATGGCGCCGGTCAATACCCGCAGGAACGGCGTGCTTTCACGCATGGCAAACCACTGCAGCGACGGGAGATCCATCTGGCTGATCAGTTGGGAGGCGCCGTCTAATCCCATGGGACCCAACGCCAGCAGCAGCCACGCGAACCAGGGCAAGGGCTTGATCTTTCGTTTGGAAAATGCAAAGATCAATCCAAATAGCAGCAGGCTGGCATAGATCGCCAGGTCACGCTGACACAGTGCCGTTTTATAACCCATTTGCTCGTTCCCGCGAAACGCGGCGGCAGCGGCGAGGTCTTCACCATCGAAACCACTTGCTTCTTCATAGGTAATCAGCCCATCAATGCCGGCAAGTTCCCGTGGATAAGCCAACTGCTCACCAAAGAAAAAGAAAGAGCGGAAGGCAAGCTGGTGGCAATACGGTCTGTAGAACCGATAGATAGCGTCCGCGCTGCCAGTTTGACCGGTTTTCATCAATACCGGTGCCAGCAGCGGAAGAAACAGATAAATTGCCAGAAGTGTGTTGATCAACCCAAGGTAATGACGGCTAAGCCACGAACCGACCCTGCTGCTGAGGCTAATTTCCCCTGCAGTATCTGGGGGTATAGTTTCTGGGGTGGTCATTGCTTTCTGTTATCTTTCGATAACCTGGACGAAAGTTGACTGAGCGCTTCCAGAAACGGTCAATTCACCCGGATAATAACCGACCTGTGGATTTATCCAACGCCAGATCCATTTGGCATCGTGGGGCAGAAGGTTGATACAACCATTCGAGAGCGGATTAATGAAATCGTTGTGCCAATAAGCTGTGTGAATCGCCTGCCCTTCCGGATGGAAAATGGTCGTCCAGGCGACGCCAGGCAAGTCGTAGCCTTCGTCACCGTAAGCGCTCATATGCAGGGACATCAATTTCCGCCAAACCGGGGTGGTCCCGACCGGTGTGAGCCTTTTGCCTTCTTTAAACCATCCAGTCGAAGTTTCGCTAAAATAAACTTCCCGTGAACCTTCGAAACATTGCACTGTCTGGTAATCCAGGTTAATCAAAACTTTTTTGTCACCGACATCGGGGTGAATCGGCGCAACTTCTTCTTCGCTGATAGGACGACAGGCACGCGCATCTACCCAGTAGTTGTCTGGTGCGGCGCCATATTTTTCACTTAACAGATATTGGGTCTGCCCGTCTCTCATGCGGATATCGGATGCCCAATACACCTGGCTGTAATACAGAAAAGGAGAGCCAAAACGGCTCTTAATCCAGTGCGAAGCGTTGTCCCATGAGCCAGAGTATTCTATGCCTACTTTTGGGACCGAGACCTCCACCCACATTCCGGGACGCCCCTCGTTGTCCAGCGGCATCGCGCTGATGGGCTGGTTAGGCATGTTCTTGACTGGTTGCACAAAGATTGCATTGATAAAGCCGTCAGGGGTTTCATACCAGCGCTGTTTGTAACGGTTAGGGTCGAGCTGATTGGCGATAACCACCTGCTTCACCTCAAGGATGTCGTCTCGCCAAACGCCCTTGGTAACTGGGGCATTGAAGTTGGGCTCTGAGCGCAGCTCAAAGTATGTGCCTATATCGCCTAAAACCCTGCCAAGGTTAGCGCCAACGGGCCACTCCTGCAGCAGCATGGCTGCCGAGGTTTTGCGGGCAGGCAGCAGCAGAGAGCCAGCTGCCAGTCCGGTCAGTTTTAGGAAATCACGTCTACTGATATTTGCGTTTAGATTCATGGTGTTATTATACAAAGCCTCTCGAAAAGCACAAACCTGGGTAAAACCCTTTGGTCTCGCTTACCAACCATCTTTACGGGCGCGTTCACGCTCGATATCGCGTTCTTTGATACTATCACGCTTATCGTATTGTTTCTTCCCCTTTGCCAACCCAACTTCAACTTTTGCTTTGCCAGCTTTCAGGTAGACACGGGTCGGAATTAGGGTCATACCTTTGATACGGACCTCATCAAAAAGTTTGCGGATCTCTTTTTTGTGCATTAACAACTTACGGTCTCGTTTCGGGTCGTGCTGAGAGGTGCCGGCTTGTTCGTATGGGGCAATATGTGCGCCCACCAGCCAGATTTCTTGTCCATTCGTACGGATGTAAGCCTCTTGAAGAGAGATCTGCCCTCTGCGGATGGATTTTATCTCGCTGCCCTTTAATACGATGCCAGCCTCGAAAGTCTCCTGGATGAAGTATTCGAAGCGCGCTTTTTTATTTGTTGATACAACCTTGATGTCCATTGCCTGTAATTTTAACATACATCTTTGGTCTGCAGACACAGCAACGCTCATTGTGAAAATGAAGAATGTTTTTTCCCAAATAAAGTGCAAAACCGAGATTTAAACAAGCGTAGGGGCACGTCCCGATCCTGAGCGCTCAATGACCGCTTACACAGTCAGACCTGCCCAGCTCAAGAACCGCGACCATGCGTTGAAAACCGATTAGCCGTGAATTCTGCATTTTAGATCAAAATGTTTCCATATTTAAAATTGTTGCTGTAGACAAAATGTCTGTTTCAAAAGCCCGTGATCTACGATGAAAGAGGAAGATCATCATGAATTATAGCCTTGAACAAGCTGGCAAAAGGGGTTGAGGTTTTGCCAGTTTTCAAGATTGTGAAACTCGCTTTAGGGACAGTGCTTTCATCCTTCTTTCTTTTCCTGATCATCTGCTTTTTCTTCTCAGTTTTCAAAGCCTCAAACTTGAAGCT
>Ga0209510_1001090_pt1 | contig 32320 bp, 20 predicted proteins | sample BiotimSIPDNA_FD_185749 | JGI IMG/M metagenome (GOLD analysis project Ga0209510, IMG submission 185749) | Anaerobic biogas reactor microbial communites from Washington, USA - Biogas_R1 time_0 SIP DNA (SPAdes) (version 2) | ecosystem: Engineered > Bioreactor > Anaerobic > Unclassified | place...
CTCAAAGATGATGGTGCGCTATGAGAGATCTACAATAGTAGAAATTATATTGAGGCTATTGCCATTCAAACATCATCGTGCTATTTGTTTCCATCTACAATAGTAGAAATTATATTGAGGCTATTGCCAGCAAGCAGAATTATCGAGGCTCATACTCATCTACAATAGTAGAAATTATATTGAGGCTATTGCCCAGAGTGTTCTCGGTCAGGGTATCAGGGATCTACAATAGTAGAAATTATATTGAGGCTATTGCCAACTCAAAGATGATGGTGCGCTATGAGAGATCTACAATAGTAGAAATTATATTGAGGCTATTGCCGGGCAAAGCCTACTATCTTGCCTTCTAATCTACAATAGTAGAAATTATATTGAGGCTATTGCCAAACCAATATCGCTTATGTATTACGTTTATCTACAATAGTAGAAATTATATTGAGGCTATTGCCTTAAAAATATAATACTATTTACTAAACAATCTACAATAGTAGAAATTATATTGAGGCTATTGCCGGAGTGAATGGTCGCTTTTGCAGCGAAAATCTACAATAGTAGAAATTATATTGAGGCTATTGCCGTGCAAAAACGTCCCTTTGTGTCCTTGTATCTACAATAGTAGAAATTATATTGAGGCTATTGCCCTCTGCACCTATCCATCCATCACCAATCGCATCTACAATAGTAGAAATTATATTGAGGCTATTGCCATGGAATCAATTAACGTTGATGACATATCTACAATAGTAGAAATTATATTGAGGCTATTGCCACTGAAGTTGCGTGCTTTGACTTCTGAATCTACAATAGTAGAAATTATATTGAGGCTATTGCCGGACAGTGTTATGTTAGCATGTAAATTTCGATCTACAATAGTAGAAATTATATTGAGGCTATTGCCCCAGCAAGGCGGAGGTTATGACGAGGACGATCTACAATAGTAGAAATTATATTGAGGCTATTGCCTCTAATTTGATTGCAAAATTAGGTATTTTCTTGAATATAAACAAATTAATGCATGTAAAAAATTAATAGTTTCTCTACACTATAGAGTACGGAAATGATGTATTTTGCTATAAGTCAGTATTTTGTGTAATAGTCTCGTTCGCATAGAGACAGAGGTTTGTATCAGAAATACACAATAGGTTTGTCACGATGAATGGCATTCCCATATTTTGTTAATTTGTCAGAATCCACATCAAAAATGACAACACTGTCATCGCCTGTGAAATGTTTTGACCATGCCTCAATCTTTGCAACAAGATTATCCATGACTCGATTGGTGTTTACAACTTCGTAAACTGAATACTGAAGACGTATTGCTCCATGTTTCTTGAGCATTCTATTAAAACGGCCTCTCCATAGATCGTCCGCAATGTCATAACTAATTATTTTCATACGAATAAATATTGTGGATAATCATTAACCGATTTTCGTCCCATAAAACATCTGTAATACTGTTGTACAAACATGAAAATATCCATTTTGTGTTCAATGAGGGCATCAAAGAAGACACGATAATAATCCATCCGTTTGTCTTTTTTGAGACGGAGTTCTCCTTTGATGTTCTCGAAGTCTTTTTCAGAGAACTGTTTCCTGTGAAATGCCAATAATACAATGTGGTCAATGATACATCTAAATGGTTCCATGATATCGCAAACTAAGGATTTTCGTTGAAACCACAAACGATGATACACGCCTATATACAAATCAAATCCGTACAGTCGCAAGAAACATTCCACAAAGTTGAATAGGATGCTATATCCTATATCAAGTGTCGCATTCAACAAGTCGCACTTGGTTCGTGGATGACGTCCTTTCCAATTCATGCCTTGATAATAGGCCGAGAAGAATATTTTAGCAGTGATTCCTTCGAGGCCCATCAGTTTGTTGTAGTCTGAGATTTCTTCCAAATAGTCTATTGATGCCTTGCATCGCTGAATGGCATCTATCGTAAGAGCGTCCTTTTTCCTCGTTTTCAGTAAACATTGCATTTGATTGTAGAATTTGCATCTCATCAATACCTTAGGAACGGTCAGATCATTCTGGTTGTATTCAAACTGTCGTTTCCTCAGCAAGAAATTGGCTTCTGCAGGACCAGACCAATAAAAAACAGGTCGGAGATTCGGTTTCATGACAACTAATGCCACACCATGTTGTTTGCATTTTTCAATCAATGGAGTAGTAATTGAAATATGTCCAATGATGAAAAGAGCAAGCAGTTTTTGGAAAGGAAACTTTGTGAGCGTAATATTTTTATCTTCTTGTTTTTCTTCAAGCATGAGTTCGCCTACATTCACACGGAGATTACGCGAGTGTTCTATACAGTTCACAATAAAAATGCTACGTGCTTCTATATCTTTATGTGTAAACATTATCTACTGATGTTTTATCGCATAGATTGCAATAGATACAATGTCTGCATTTATTTGGATTTATATTGAACGTGTCTATAAGAGGATTGTATTTTTTGAATTTGTCTATAAAGTTAGCAAGTTCTGCACGATCAGCATTAGAAGGTAATTTAATAGGGAACATCTTGTTGGTGGAAATCTCGTAAAATGCCAGATTCTGAACATCATATTCCATTTCTTTCATGCAGAAATATTGAGCCCATATTTGATAGAGCTGACCACGAAATATCTGTTTAAGATTGTTTTTTCGTTCTATCAAAAGTTTTCTATCTTGCTTGAAGAGATCTATCTTGCCTGCAATGCCAAGCGAATCACTAAAAACAGGCAGGGAGAATATGTCGTGTGAACGGGTGCTGCCGCTTTTCTTATCAACCCCCTCATGCACGATTGTACCCTTTGTTTGTGGTGGTGCTTTATACAATCCCTCATCCGTCTCCATATAAACGCTATGCAGATATATGGAGTACGGACAAAAGATAAAATCGTTTAGAGTGGCTATGGCTATGTAGTCATCCATTAGTCATTGAGATAAGGTTTTTCTTGCGCAAACTTCAACCAATCCTTATTGCTTATAGGAGCAAACTTGAACTTGTCTAATGTGGCTGCCTCACGAATCTGCCTCACCAGCATTAAACCTTTTCGAGCGATGTTGTACGCTCCATTGGCATCAGCATTCTTGGGAAGAGAGTCAGAACAGGTTCTGCTGTCATAGAATATTCCTTTCTCATCTGCCACAGGAGAAATTAGATAATCCACATCTGTATCAGTGATGCTATTACGCATTTGAAGTGTCAATTTGAGCAGATAAAGCATTTTCTCGAAGAAAGGCTTTTCGGTCTGAGACGAGATGGATTCCTTGATGTTTCCATTGATGTCAATCTGATAGTCTGCAAAAAACTTCTTGAACTCTTTGCTTAGTTCCACCTTTTCATTGTCCCATTGCGAATTCTTTTGTGGATTGCGGAAGGTCTTGATTCTCTCGCCTTGGGTGCATAGAGTCCACTTGGTTCTTGTTCCCTCGGCTTTGGTCGTAAAGTTGTTATAGTTGAAGGTGAACTCAAACTGATCTGTCTTGTCGTTGTATCGAATGATGTCGAACTTGGAGAAGAAAGCCTTTGTCTTCTCAATGCTCTCATATCGAGTGTCAAGCAGATTCACAAAGCCTGTAGATGGATCTATCTTCGAGGTGTTCCAAGCAGGGATGTAGAATAGGAAACCAGACTGCTTGCCTAACTTCTGGAAACCGTCGAACTTGTTTGTCAACTGATAGGCATGAAGCAGACCACCTTCTTTCTTGGGGTCGGCATGCTTGTCTACCAGATAATTGAGTTTGTCAATAAGCATCTTCTCGAACTTTTGATATACTTGTTTCTCAACTTTCTGTCTGCCTCGCATGAATCCCATGTTTAGATCTTCAAGCACCACAATAGCATGGTACTTTAGCATGAGTTCTGTGATCTTGTGGATGACTTGTGAGAGATAGCCCTCTTTCAGTTCCTTGATGTTCTCAATTGTTTGCCAACTTTTGCGAGATCCCTCTCGTTGTGATTCTTTCTTTTCGAGGAGATCACGATAGTTGGTATGATAGGTTACACCCTTGTATTGATTAACAATCTCATTGAGGGAGAATTGTTCCTTGATGTTGCCAAATCGGTCCATCACCACAAGATAGAGAAGATGGCGTTCGCCTCGGTCTATACCAATGATGTGAGCATCCTTATCACTCTGTAGGAATTCCATAACTTGATGGTTGATATGGTCTCTGCCTATGCTCTTGAAGTTCATTGTAATAGGTACGTGGAATTGGAACTTGTCTACAGTGTATCGACGATTTTTCACCAAATCATACTCAAACACACTTTCCTTCTTTGGATTGTTTTGGTTCTTGTTCTTGATTGGAAGGTTGGCTGGATGAGTAGGCTTCTGATAACTGATGCTCTTCTTGCGGAAGAAAGCCTCTGCCTGTCCATTCAGTTTATATACCACATCTTTCAGGTTGGTCTCATCGAAGAGCATCTTCCAATAGAGTGTGTGCATGTTAGGAGTGCCTTTACTGAATGGGGAGAAGTCCTTATTGTATATTTGGAAGAGGTATAACTTCCCCTCATCAACCATCTTATTGATATATGATACAGATACATTGGTGAAACTGATATTATACCCTTGACTCTCCACCTCACGATAGAAGCCGCTGAGATCCTCATAAATAGAGGTGTCTGAGAACTTGAAGCCAAATTTTCTCCAATCCTCATGCTTAGCAATAGAAGACTTGAAGAAATCGATGAGAGCGTGGCAGTCATCTATGCTGAATTTAGGACCTTTTTTAAAAGTTTCTTGCTTGCGAATATTGAGAATCTTCTGGCTTGGAGCGAATTCTTCTATTCTGGATTTTGCAAAAAAGACCTTTGGGAGCATCTTGTTGGCTCCTGGAAGAAGTTTGTAGACCATTCGCTCGTAGCAATCACCATTCTTTTCTGCTTTGTCCACATCAAGGATTTTGTTCGCCTTCTTGTTCATGATAGCAAGATAGTAGAGTCCATCTTTACGAAGGATAATCGTGGTGTTGTCATGTTCCTTGTTGAGATCCCAGCCATCCATCAAGGTGCTATTCTCAAAGTTGAGTTTGATCTTCTCGACTGAATAAGGCTTGCGAGTCATATAGTTGCGAGCCATATTGTACAAAGAGGTTACCTTGTCCAACTCACTCCACAAGGCGGTGAACTCACCATAGAAACGTTCATCTTTCTCATTCTCATCTCCATGACCTAGAAGAGGCTTGATGAATCTTTGCAAAGCCTTCAGCGAGTCAAGGAAGTCTTTGACCAAGGTTACATTACTCTTGTCCTGTGCAAGATTCTTATTGTTTGGATATGGCTTGCTCAGCAAGTCGGCAACCATGGTATAGGCGTTCTCTATACGAGCAAAAAGGTTCTCGCGCTGTTCAGTTTCTGTGTTGACGGCTCCCAGTGTTGCAAAATAGTCTTCCACCTTCTTGCCTTGTCCTGCTTTAACTAAACATTCGTCTAAATACCCAATGGAGAAACTGCCCTGTGCCTTGTAGAGTTTCAGAAGTCTCTGCTCATACTCCTCCTCATCTTCTTTTCTTTTACGAGTGCAGCGATTCTTTAAGTCCTCAAGAACTGCATTCTGAATCACACTCCAGCTGCCAAACACCTTTTGTGAGATATCAGTAAGTTGTAGGTCGTTTCGTATATTGATGCCGTTAAGATCATACTGCGCAAGAGACTCCAAGATTGTTTTTAGGTTTCTTTCGCCAAGCACACCACTCTCGTTATTCAAATCGCTATAACACTTTTGAATAGCGTCAAGAGTCTCTTGATCACTCTTAAACTCATCTGGCAACCACGAGATGGCTTCACGATCACTAAGTATCTGCTTGAAAAGAACCTTTAACTTTGGGAGTTTATTTTCTTTATGAGTTTGATTGTACAAGTTAATGTATTCATTCAAGCCCTTAATCTTTACCTTGTCTTCGCTTTTCCCACCTATGATAGTATTGTACACCTCAATCTGCGTTTGAGTTATCACCATGCTGAAATTGTCTAAACGAAAGAGATCGGTAAGACTTTCCACATTCAGATATGCTTCAAAGTCTTTGTACAGTTCCTTCATGTGATTCTGCATCTCTGGAATAGCAATAATTTTTGAGATAGAGAAACCATTATCAATGAACTTCGGCAAATTCTCATGGATGATGCGATAAGAGATAGCAGTGGACTTGTCTTCATCCGAATACATATTTTTTCTATTCTCGTGGAAGCCTGAGAAATAGGTGGTAAAATCACGGAATTCTTCCACAAGTTCCTTCTCTGCCGTATCTGTCACATACTCCAACAAATCTTCTTTAATGAGTTCTTTCTTGAAGATTCGCTTATAAACATCCAGATCTGTCAAACGGTCTGAGATTTGCTTTCTCAAGTTCTTCTGTACCTTGGTAAAAGCATTCTTCTCTTCTTCTTCCGTTCTCTTGCATTGATACAGAGCGTAATACTCTTCAAGGGAATTCTTCCTTCCTTTGTCTTGCAACTGTAACTCAAAATCACCTAAAGCATTTTCTATATAATCCTTGTGGTATCTGTCAATGATTTTCTTGACCTTCTTGTAGCTCTCGGCACGATGCTGATCTTGCTCCAGCAAGCCATCAGTCTCAATATGTTCAAGAGTCCTACCAATAGGTTTCAACTCAAATCTCAATGTCTTAGACAAAGGGTATAGTCCAGTAAAGTCTTCAAATTTGTTCATGTTAAAGATTTTTTGTTAGGTATTAATAAAATATTTACTTGCAAAGATAGAGCCTCTTGGCCTATCTTCCAAATATAGTATGGGAAAATAGTGAATCTGATGCGAATGTCGAGACATTCATATTATTTTGTTGTTACATCTGTGTTTGTGCGTTCCTGTCATAAAACATTTATGTGATTGTATTTTTATGGTCAAAATTAAAATTCTCCATAAATCAAAGGTAACACATTTTTATGACTACTGCTATCCAAGTAAAGGCTGTTCATCTGAAAGATTGTGCCTCATTTAAAAATAAAAGAATGGTCACCAGTTCTGAGAGCAATATATTCTAAAAAAATCGTGGAGGCCGATACAAAGAACAGTGAATGAAAAGAGGAAAAATAAAGAAAGACTTCGTGAGAAGTCTTTCTTGTGATCCGCTTGGGGCTCGAACCCAAGACCCCAACATTAAAAGTGTTGTGCTCTACCGACTGAGCTAGCGGATCTACCTAATAGGCTTGCGGTTATTCTCTTGCGAGAAGTGAAGAGTTTTTTATACTCGTCCGATTCCGTAAGCGGGTGCAAAGGTAGGGAGTTTTTAGCAAACCACCAATTATTTTATGACTTTTTTTGTGAAAACTTGACTGTTATGCCTTTTGCAACTGTCTCTTGAGCCAAAATGCGAACCATACAATGACAATGTAGCAAACCATAGGGATGATGAATGCTGGACGCATGTTGCCTGTGGTGTCGGCAATGTATCCCATCAAGATGGGCGCAACTGCACCACCCACAATACTCATGATGAGATAGGATGAGGCTTGTTTCGTGTGTTTGCCCAATCCACGGATGGAGAGTGCAAAGATGGTTGGGAACATGATGCTTTCGCAAAGATAGCAGAGGAAGAGTGCGCCTAATCCTATTGTGCCGGATGCAAAGAGCAGGATGATCATGGATAGGGTTGCTCCAATGGCGCAACAGCCAAGGAGAAGGGAAGGACGGATTTTGCTCATCGCCCAACTGCCACCCATACGACCCAGCATGAAGAGTCCCATGCACCCGAAGCCTAATAGGAGGGAAGCGGTGGTGGGGGTGATACCTGCATTCTCTGTGGCAAAGTTGATGAAGAAACTGTTTAGTCCCGTCTGTGCAGCCACGTAGAGGAAAAGGGATGCCAGCCCGAAGATGAAATGCTTGTGTTGCCAAAGTGATTTCTCTGAGGTGTTGCTTGCAGTGTCTTCTGTTTCCTGTTCTGTTATTTCAGGCAGATGAATGCGTGAGAAGAGAAAAGCGATGATGAGCACAATCACACCAATGATGGCATAGGGAATGGAGAGTGCTGCAGAGGATTCCGCAGAAGAACTGGCAGAGTCATTGTCGTTGAAGAGTAGCATGCCGCCTACTAATGGACCAACAATCCAGCCCAGACCATTCAGTGACTGAGAGAGGTTGATGCGTTGCTCGGCAGATTGAGGATCGCCTAAGACTGTCACATAAGGATTGGCGGCTGTCTCAAGACAGGTGAGTCCACATCCTATGATGAAGAGACAGAGAAGGAAGAACTCGAATGAGAGTATGCGTGCACCAGGGATGAAGAGGAGTGCTCCAATGCCATAGAGTAGCAGACCAACGATGACGCCTGATCGGTAGCCCCACTTGGAGATGATTTTTCCAGCAGGGATTGCCATGAGGAAATAGCCTCCATACACAACGGCTTGAACCATTGCCGAGCCTGTCTTGCTGATGGAAAGTGAATCTTGAAAATGTTTGTTCAGCACATCGAGGATGCTATGTGCAAATCCCCATAGGAAGAAGAGTGAGGTGATGAGGATGAAGGGAAGGAGGAATGATTTCCCTTCTTTGGTTTTGATGATTGACATTTTTATTAAATGATGAGTGATATTTGATGTTGTGAAAAATACATATTATTAATGTACGCATGCGTACATTAATAATATACATTAGCTACGTGAAATTTGAAGTCCCTTGTCAGAGAGCGTCATATCCACAAAACGTGCAGAGTCTGTGATGGGATTGCTGTTAAGAATCTCTCGGATGCATCCTGCCGCTTGTGGGTCTTTGGCTATCATGTAAAGATAGCCTCCTCCGCCTGCTCCAGGTAGTTTATAGCCAAGGCATAGATCATCAATCTGCTGACAAAGGTGTTGGATGATAGGAGGCTCGGTTCCTGTGTCCAAGGCTTTGTTCTGTTGCCAAGTGGTGCGAATGAGTTTTCCGTATTGCTGGAAATCGTTCAGTTGGATGGCGTCAAACAGTTTGAGTGCGTGTTGCTTCATCTGTGAGAGAATGTCGAGATGTTCGGAAGAATTGAGAAACATCCCTTGAACAATCTCTGCCAGAATCTGCTTGGCTGTGCGGGTCACTCCTGTGTAGTAGAGCAAGTGACACATCTGATAGTCTGGATTGCGGAAGAAGGTTTCCGGCAACCATCTTACTACAGGCGTTTGGTTGAATCCGCTTTCAGTCTGTAGCAGTTTGATGCCAGGCATGATGCCTCCATATTGGTCTTGCCAGCCTCCTCCAGTGGTGAGGAGTTGTTCGAGAATAAGGGTGCGATTGCCTATCTCGTATTTGTCCCAACCCAAATGACAGAAGTCGGCCAAAGCGCCAATGGCAGTTGAGGCGAGAATGGAACTTGTGCCTAATCCAGAACCTGCAGGGATGGCAGAAAGAAGTGTGATTTCTATACCAGACCCGAAAGCCTCAAGTTGTTGATGAAGGGAGGCGTATTTCTCACCGCAGAATTCAGGGAGGAAGCCACACAGAGCCAGTGCTGCCTTAGGGATAGAGAAGGGTGAGCCAACCTTGTTGTAGAGTGCCAGTTCTTCATAGGTGGTCAAAGTCTCTACTGCTCCAAGGTCGATAGAGCGACATTTGATGTGCAGTTCCTTTGTTGGTTTCACATAGACCTGAAGGGGCTGTTGCCCGTTGAGTTCTATGGCTAAGTTCACCACATTCCCACCATGCAACAAACAGTGGGGAGGAGTGTCAGTCCATCCTCCTGCAATATCTATTCTCACGGCAGAACGCCCCCACACAATCTGATCTTTGTATGCGTTGAGTCGAGGCACTTGAGGGTGCTGAATGGCGGTATAGACCAATTCCTGTCGAAGAAGAGAAAAAGCCCTGTGCTCGTTCTCTCCACAGTCTTCTCCTTTCAGTTTGTTCACTTGAGCCCTAAACATGGCATCATGAATCTGTATCATTGGAGTGGCTTCCTGTGGCAGTGGGTGAGGCAAATCTATCCGATGCTCTACGCATTTCCTTGCCATGTCTTTCAAATCCACCTGATAGAATACGGACTTGCGATAGTTGCTTGCCAGTGCAGGGATTTCTTGAGCCAAAAACATTTTTCTTTGTGTGCTTTGCCGTTCAAGATTTGCATGATTTGAAATATCGTCGGCAGACAATCTCTGCATGCTTTCCCACTCACTGCTCAAATCATCGGCAGGTGTTGGGGCTAACATCCAAGCGAGGATGTGCTCCAATTGCCTGAAATTGTTGGAGACAGGGAAAATATTGGCAGCCTGAATGTCTTGAGGATTTTTGATGGCTTCTGGCTTGATGTGATGGTTTTTCATCCATTCGGTCATGGGCTGTCCTAAGAACAATGTTTCTGCCTTTGTGATGTCTCCTCTCATCGGGTCTCTATATCCATAGGGACGAAGCGCATAGGCATCTGTCCCGATGGCTTGCATGTCAATACATTGTCCTGGCAACAGTTCGATTGTCCAGTCATTATGAGGAATACCTGTGATGACATTCTGCGAGGAAACATGCCAGGATGCAGGAACATGAGCATTTTCAATCCATATCTCAGAATTCAGTTCGTTCAGTTCTGTCTCCACTTTGGCATTCTGCACAAATGTGGCAGGGTGCTTCTTCACGTTTTTCTGAATGATGATGCGCTGGTCGAGCACGAGGTTCTGCAATGTCAGGGTAGAGGAAATCATCTCTGGAGTAGTGCCATAATGATAGAACTCACCTCCTTCTAATGGAACAATAGATACTTTCAGTTGGCTGACTTCTCGGTCGCTGGATATGGGATGCTGTCCGAGTGCTGTTCCGAAATCGGAGTAGAGGTCATAAGAGGTGAGTGGTCTCTTTTCCCAGTCATTGTCATTCTCAAGCAAAGTCCCATGTGAACGCTTTCTGAGCAAATCGAGGGCTTTGTCGTTGAGCAGCCACACACCAATGTCCATGAGGGCGAGATGGGTTTGCGAAAGTTCTGCCAAACGTGCAGTGGATGGTTTCTGCAACACGAAGTCAAGCACATTGGGTGTTTGTCTGTTCATGAAATACACGCCATGATTCTTGGCAAGAGAAGGATCTACCCACAGACCAAAGCACACCACATCGGCATCGGGTATTGTCTGCAAAGGACGTGTGGACCGAATGAAGATGTCGCCCGAAACAATAAGCGTGTGGAGGTCTTCTGGGGCTTCACGCATGATGTTCTCATAGAGCGGCAACTGTAGGTCAAGCAATGTCTGATCTATCTTCTGCCCCCTTATCCACCTAAACACAGGGATAGGGATAGCTGCTTTCCCACAAGCCGCATAGGCAGGCAATCGGCGTGATTGTCCACCAGCATGCACGAGAATGCGTTTTTCTTTCTGAATCCAATCTCCAAAAGAGGATGCCTTCTCATGGCGTGCGGCTTCTTCCAATAGCCATGTTGTGCCTCCTCCGCTGCCCAGTTTCTGACCAGTGGGGTCTGAGGTGCAGAAGTATTCGTTTGGTGATAGATGATTGATTGTTAAGTATTTATCCACTGCATTAGGTGGTAGGGATAATAATTTCTTCATGATGAAAGTTTTGGTGTATAGGGTCATCCTGTTTGATAAACCGCAATGTGCTGTTTCCTGCATGCATGGGCAAAAGCCCTTTTTTTGAGGTTAGGTCTCGGCTTCTTGTGCAGGGGATTCTTCCTCTTCTTTTCCGATAGGCTCTTCCAACACATATCTCTTATAGTATGAAACGATGAGGGTGGTGAGTGGAAGAGCCACAATCAGTCCTACAAAACCAAGCAAACTTCCCCAAATGGAGAGAGACAGAAGGATGACTGCGGCATTCAGCCCAGTCACCTTGCCCATGATGCGAGGGACAAGAACCCAGTCCTGAATAGCCTGCACCACACAGAATACAATTACTGCACTCAACATGATGCCCCAAAAATTCTCTCCTGTGTCGTAGGCTTTGAGCAATCCCAGCATGATGGTAGGGATGAAGCCAACAACCTGCAAGTATGGTACAAGATTGAGAAAACCGATGAACAGGCCAAGAGGAATGGCCAAAGGAAAACCAATGATGAGGAATCCTATGCTGAAGAGTATGCCCACACACATGGCGATGATGGTCTGTCCGCGGAAATAACCGTTCATGCCTTTCTCCAGGTCTGCTATTACATCCTGCACAATGCCTCTTTTCCCTTTAGGTACCATCTTGAACAACCCTTCCGACATCACCTCATAATCCGCCAGAATGAAGAAGAGATAAATGACAGCAATGAGAGAGGCTATAAATCCAACGATGGCATTCACACCGCTGCTCAGCACGGAGAATAGTTTGGGGACGTTCTCTTCAAGGAAGGAGGAAACGTCTTTCACGGTCAGTGCCTTGCTGATTTCCTCTATGTCAAGATTCTGCTTGATATAATTCTCCACTTCGGAAGAAACAGAAGTGACAGTGGAGTCATTGGTGGCGTATGCTACCACAATATCCTTCAGATGCGCCATTTCGGTCACGATAGGAGGGATGATGAGATAGCCTCCACCCACAATGATGCCCACAATGAGTAGCACCGTGATGATGATGCTCAACACGCGTGACTTTACATGACACTTGTATTGGAAGAACGTGACAATAGGGTGGAGCAGATAAGCAATGAGCCATGCCACCAGAAAGGGAATGAGTACACTGCTAAGGCGTTTGATGAGAATATATGCACCTACCAGGATGATGATGCTGATGAGAATGCGGACCACCCGATCGAAAGTGAACTGCTTTGTCTTCATGTCTTCATTGATGAATTATTCCATTATTTCACCACGAAGATACGTAAAAACTGGCATTTTACCCATCTGTAATGTGAAAAAAAGTTGTTTTTGAGTGTAAAATTCATGTTGTGAGTATTTTTATTTCTACTTTTGTAAAATAAAACTACGGACAATGGGAATACTCTATGTAGTGCCAACACCAGTTGGAAACATGGAAGACATGACATTTCGTGCGATACGTGTGTTGAAAGAAGCCGACCTCATCTTGGCAGAAGACACCCGCACGTCAAGCGTTTTGTTGCAGCACTACGACATTCATGGCGAACTCATGTCCCACCACAAGTTTAATGAACACGAGACGGTCCAGCATGTGGTGAGGAAGATACAAGGTGGACTCACGGTTGCACTGATCAGCGATGCTGGCACACCAGGCATCAGCGACCCAGGATTCCTGCTCGTCAGGGAATGTGTGAAGTGCGGGGTGGAGGTGACAACACTGCCTGGAGCCACAGCATTCGTGCCAGCACTTGTGAGCAGTGGATTGCCTTGTGACAAGTTCTGCTTTGAGGGTTTCCTTCCTCAGAAAAAAGGAAGACAGTCCAGATTGGAAGTCCTCCGAGAAGAGCCCCGTAGCATTATCCTCTATGAATCCCCACGTCGTCTTCTCAAAACACTTCAGCAACTGGCAGAGGTTTTTGGTGAGGAGAGGCAGGTGAGTGTGGCTCGTGAAATATCCAAACTTCATGAAGAACATGTGAGAGGAAGTCTTGGTGAGGTCGTTGCACATTTCACGAAAACAGAACCGCTTGGAGAGATAGTGATTGTTCTGGCAGGAAAAGTGGATGATGAAGAGGTGAAAAAAGAAAAAGATCAACTTCCCGACCCTATGCAGATGCTAATGGGTACGGGCAAAAAAAAGAATAAATATAAATAAAACAAGGAACGACATGAAAAAGATTCTTTTTATGGCAGCAATCGCTTCAGTGCTTGTTGCATGTGATGGGGGACTGAATGGTGGTCAGAAAGCGGACCGCGAACGTGACTCATTGCGCAATATCATTGACCAAAAGGACAATGAAATAAATGACTTGATGGGAACTTTCAACGAGATTCAGAAAGGCTTTGACCTGATCAATGAAGCAGAAGGACGTGTCAATATGATGCGTGCGGGTGCTGAAAATAATGGCACAGCCGAGAATATCCGTGAGAACGTGAAGTTCATTCAGGAAACGCTTGATGAGAACAAGCGCAAGATTGAGGAACTCCAGAGTAAACTCAATTCAAGTTCTATCAACTCTTCCAAGTTGAAGGAGGCTATTGCCACCCTCACTCAGCAACTCAACGACAAGAATGCTGAATTGGAAAATCTTCGTGCACAGTTGGCAGAGAAGGATGTGAAAATAGAGGAATTGGGCACAGCAGTCGATCATCTGCAGTCGGAAAACACTCAGGTGAAGCAGGAGCGTGACGCAAGCCAGGAAATAGCTCGCACTCAAGACACTCAGCTCAACACCGCTTGGTATGTGTTTGGCACAAGCAAGGAACTCAAGGAGCAAGGCATCCTCAGTAAGGGTGAGGTGCTTCAAGGCAACTACAACAAGAACTATTTCACAAAGATTGATATTCGTAAGGTCAATGCCATTCCTCTCGACTCAAAGTCAGCCACACTGCTCACCAATCATCCAGCAGGTTCTTACACCTTGCTCAAGGACAGTCAGGGCAAATACACTTTGCGCATCACCGATGCAGCTAAATTCTGGGCTACCAGCAAATACCTGGTTGTGAAAGTCAAGTAGGAGAGAGCGATGATGAAATGTGGACTTAGGGTATTGGTGCTTGCCCTGCTGGCATGCACTTCCTTGCCAGTCTTGGCACAAAACGATGCTGCCTGGAAGCCTACCGGTCAGTGGCCTTTCATCAATCGACACTTCCGCACGGCTTCTGTCTATACAGGCATCTTCAACCGCACCAAAACTGTTGTGCCCTGCAACATCCATGTGGGTAATCAAACTCTCTGGTATAGCCAGAATGACACGCTCATGGAGGCAGTGCCAGGCTCTATCATCCGTGTGGAGTTTGCCAATGGCGACACCTATATGCCTGTAGGCGCATCACAGTCCTTCGGCCGTATTGTGCGCGAGGATTCTATTGACGGCTCAATAGCCCGTGTCATTTGTGTGCGCTCTCTCAATCAGCGTGAACTTGACCAGAAGTATATGGACTACATCAACAAGTCGCAGAATCTCCTGCAGGGTGCAACCTTCAATGTGTCTGACATTGCAGACACTGAAGCAGGTCGCAACATTGAAGAAGAGCCACTTCCGATGGTGGATCAGTTCTATTTCCAAGTGAAGGGAGAAATCTTCCAGGCAAGACCCAAAGAAATTCTTGCACACATCAATCCCCAGCGTAAGAAGGAGTACAGGCTCTTTAATCGTGAGGCGGAAATCATCTCTACGAATGAGAGTTCCATTCTCAAGGTATGGGACGAGTTTTTTCTGAAAAGATAAATTGATTCTTCATCAATACAAGAAGCATGGGGCTAACTCTGGTATGGTTAGCCCCATGCTTCTTGTATGGCTCAACTTACAATTTCCTTCTGCGAAATGATAGAGCATCCAATTTTAATTTATCTTCATTCGAAAAATGATAGATGTGTTCTTCGTACTTCAACGAACAATGGTGCGATGGCAAACGAACAATTGTTCAATAGCCAACGAACAATGCTTCAAGTGCCCATGAACAATGGTGCGATGCCCCATGAACCATGCGTGCGTTTTTGGTCTTATAAGCATTGAGTTCTATGGTATCCATAGGGCATTGTATTTGAAGAAGATATGTGTATAAGATTAGAGGCGGGACGATTCCTTTTTCTTAGGGATTTTGATTTGGTGGTTGCCTGCATGACCGTTTGTGCAGAAAGTGCACCATGAGTTGATGGATGGTGTGAAAAAAAGAAAGAAGAGAGTTGCGAAACAAATCGTAACTCTCTTCTGTTGGATGTCTTGCTTTTTTGTAGCGGGGGTGGGACCCGAACCCACGACCTCCGGATTATGAATCCGACGCTCTAACCAGCTGAGCTATCCCGCCATCCACTAAGGGAGTCTTCCCGTTAGCGAGTGCAAAGGTAGGACTTTTTGGAGAACTGACAAAGGATTTGATGAGTTTTTTTGCGGAAGAGGGGCGAAAAAGTGAGAAAAAGGGTAAAACCTTTCGATAAGTGACTAATTTGTAGTACCTTTGCAGCCGAATACATGAAACACGCCTGATGTGGTAGTGTTCATTTTCTTTATAATACGAGAGGGTGTGTTAGGTCACGCTCGTATATTTTTAAGTAGAAAACAAGTTATTAATAGGTAAAAAGACAATTTATGGCTTACAATTTGTTGAAAGGTAAGAGAGGTATCATCTTCGGCGCACTTAACGATCAGTCTATCGCATGGAAGGTGGCAGAACGCGCTGCTGAGGAAGGTGCGCAGATTGTGCTCACCAACACTGCTGTAGCTTGCCGCATGGGCACTATTGCCGAACTGGCACAAAAGACGAATGCGACTGTGATAGCGGCTGACGCTACAAGCGTGGAAGATTTGGAAATGCTTCTCGATGAGTCTCAGAAGGCTCTTGGTGGCAAGATTGACTTCATTCTCCATTCTTGCGCTATGAGTGCTAATATGAGAAAGAAGCGCACATATGATGATCTTGACTATAGTTTGCTGGACAAGACTTTGGACATCTCTGCTATTTCATTCCACAAGATGTTGCAGACTGCCAAGAAGATGGATGCGCTGAATGAAAATGCAAGTGTGCTTGCTCTCACTTATGTGGCAAGTCATCGTACATTCTTCGGCTATAATGACATGGCTGATGCAAAGTCGCTCCTTGAGTCTATTGCTCGTTCGTTTGGCTATATCTATGGTCGTGAGAAGGGTGTGCGTGTGAATACAATCAGCCAGTCGCCTACATTCACTACTGCAGGTTCTGGTATCAAGGGATTTGATGGGCTTTATGACTTCTCAGACCGCATGTCTCCACTTGGCAATGCAAGTGCTGACGAGTGTGCGGACTATTGTGTGGTGATGTTCTCTGATCTCACTAAGAAGGTGACCATGCAGACGCTCTTCCATGATGGTGGATTCTCAAACATGGGTATGTCTCTTCGTGGCATGACTCAGTACAACAAGTCATTCATTGATGAGAATACTGATCAGGAGACTGGTAAGATCATCTACGGATAAACGCGTGCCTGCTTAGAGGGGAAGGGTCAGGGTCTGCCCCTTCTTCATTCGGCAGGTCTGGACGGAGGTTTTTCCCTCTTTCTGAAAGAATGCAACAGTGACAGTCGTTTTGGCTGTCGCTGTTATTTTTATGCCTTCTCCCTTCATGAGTTGTGCTGTCACATGTTTTCCTCTCACCATGACGGGGAGAGCATGGGCGATGGAGTGATTTTGTGTTGCGCAGAAGGTGGCGGTTGCTCCTTCTTTGCTGATGTATGTGATCTCATGGAAGACTGGTGACCAGCCTTGGTAGTTCAGGTTGTGCAGTGTGGCGGTTTCTTCTCCTCTGAAGTTGCAGAGGAGGAAGTAGGGGCAGGAGGAGTCTGGTGCAATGATTCCGTTCCATCCTTGGGGCAGTTGGTCTTTGAGCGACATGAGCTGATTGGCATACGTCTGTGTCTTCTCTGCATTGATGAGGCTGTAATAAACGAGGTTGCGTGCATCCACTGTTTCGCCTTTCTTCACCTCACGTCTCTCCTCGCTATGCATCGGATAGAGTTTGGATGTGAAGATAGAGTTGTTATTTTCTCTATCGCCAAAAGCCATCTGTTTACCGTTTCCTGCTGACACAACACCTACCTCGTTGTCAATGTTCACCCAAGGGGTCTCCATGTGGAGGAACTCCTTGCCTTGTGTGGTGTGGGCTGTTGAGATGTCTTTATTATAATATAATGTACGCGTGAGGTTGGTCAGTTCATCTGTTGAGATGGCGAGAAGACCGCCTTTCTCTGAGGTGATGGTAGCATTGTCTGTTGCTTGCACATTGTCAAGATAGATGATGGCATTCTCTGGTGTGGAGTAGAGAGCGAATCTGTTGTTGAGTGTGCTCTCGTTGGTATTGAGTTCTCCGTTCATCACATAACCCTTGCCATCCAACTGGTAGATGCCACTTACCACGGGGGTAGCGTCGGTCTTTTTTCCTTCCACCTCATACCAGCCAAGGAGGTTGCCTGTGTTGTTGGCGCGGTAAGGAACTACAATCTTGTTCTTGTCGGGGGTGTTGGCTGCAAAATAGCCTGTGAAGGATTTCAGCCCGTCACTCCAGGAGAAGCAGGTAAATCGGTCGCTTGTGGATGCACGAACAATGTTTTGACAGGGGATTGTCTTTGCTTTGCCAAAGGTCTCGTTGAAATCCTCCCATCGTGTGGGTGTGAGTTGGGCTGTGGGGAATTGGTCGTGCATCAAATAGGTCATCATCACCCGATGGGCTTGCACGCCCATTCTTCGTGCACCTACGTCGGGACGGAGCAGCCATGAGCCGTCTTGTGTGGTCTTTTGTCGTGCCTTGATGTATTTGTATGCCATATTTTCCAACATCAGCGCATGAGGGTCTCTCTGGAAACAGGCCTGGGTGGAGTAGGAGGTGATTTGGTCATAGAGGAATAAGCTCCAGTCATTGCCATTAGGCATGGCCAGTTCTCCATCTGCCAATGCCAGCCAATTCAAGATGCTGTCTTGCACCTGTTGGTTGTTGTGCATCAGTGCATTGGTCTTCCATCTCTCCTTTCCATGCAGTCTTGTCTGAAACAATTGAAGTGCTAAGGCCGCCTCCCCCAGTTCCTGTATCACCACATTCTGATATGAGGTGTGGAAGAGGTTGTGGTTCTGGAGGGAATAGTCTTCATAGAGATTTTGTCCTTGATAGAGGTCTGCCACGGTGGTTGAGTCATGCCACGGGTCGATGACAGTGGTATTGTGCTGGTCTGAAGGATGGGAGTAACTGTTGATGGCAAAGGAGCGTAGGCGTTCAAACCATTGTGGGGCAAGTGGGTCATCGGGAAAAAGTCCGAGTGTGGCGGCTAAGACGCAGGCTTCCCATCCGTTCTCCTCAGCCTTGGTGTCTCCCCTGTGGCCTGTAGGGATGTTGCGCTCCAACTCGTAGTTGCATTCAGCCTTCAGCAATGCTTCAATGTATCCCTTTTGCTGGGAGGAGAGTTTCTCCCATTGGAAGAATGCAGAATAGGCTACCGACATAGCCCAAAGTGAAGATTCCCATGTTGCATCATTTTTGGATGTAGAACCCCAATAGGTGTTGTCCTTGCACACCTTGAGCCTGTTGGCTTTGTGGGTGGAGTAGGCAAACACAAGTGATTTGCGTGCCATCTCGTCCAGTGCTTCCCATGTCACTCCTTGGGGAAGTGACACATGGTTGGGTCTGCCGTATTTCACGAGAAAGGCACAAATCATGGATAGGTCTGCATTGGGGCGCACGCCTCTCTCGTCACTGCCCATTGTGTTTTCTCCTTTGAAGCATCCGCAAGCCTCATGGAGGGAGTTGGGGTGTTCGCAGTGCAAGAAATGGTTTGCCATATATGGCGTGAAGTCTGCCAGCATCTGTAGCAAGTCAGCCTTCATGGTCTTTTCTTCTACGAAATCTGCAGTGATCGTGCCTTCAGTGGGAGACACAAAGTCCTCTTGGGCATTGGACGATAGCGTCAATGCCAAGAGGACGCATGTGAGAGTTTTCTTCATTGATAGATTGCTCTATGATATTGAAGCTTGATGTATATGTGTGTTACTTGAGTTTTGCGAGTGTTTCCTTGATGCGCTTGATGGCTTCTACGATATTGTCCTCGCTGGTAGCATAACTCATGCGGAAGCACTCGGGAGAACCGAAGTCGTCACCGCCCACTGTGGCTACATGACCAACTTCAAGCAGATACATGGCAAGGTCTGTTGAGTTGTTGATGACACGGTCTCCATCCTTCTTGCCAAAGTAGCTTGAGCACTTGGGGAAGAGGTAGAAAGCGCCCTCTGGATTGTTCACTTCAAGTCCTGGAATCTCCTTGGTCAGGTTGTAGATGAGGTTCTTTCTGCGTTCAAAGGCAAGGCGCATGTCTTCCACACACTGCTGATCACCAATGTATGCAGCTTCGGCAGCCTTCTGGGACACGGAGCATGGACCAGAGGTGTACTGACCCTGAAGTTTGTTGCAACCCTTCACAATCCATTCTGGAGCGGCAATGAAACCAATGCGCCAACCAGTCATGGCATAAGCCTTGGAAACACCATTGACAATGACTACACGGTCTTTGATGTCATCAAAAGAAGCCATTGATGCGTGTTCGTCCACATAGTTGATGTGCTCGTAGATTTCGTCTGCAATTACAATGATGTTCTCATACTTGAGGAGAACGTTCTTGAGACCTTCAAGTTCTTCCTTGCTGTAAACAGAACCTGTAGGGTTGCTTGGAGAACAGAGGATGAGAGCACGTGTCTTAGGGGTGATGACAGACTCAAGTTGCTCTGGGGTAATCTTGAAGTCTTGCTCAATCTTTGCCTCTACATACACAGGTGTGCCTTCAGCAAGAAGTACCATCTGGGGATAAGACACCCAGTATGGAGCAGGGATGATCACCTCGTCGCCAGCATTGACAATGGCCATGATGGCATTGCACACGGACTGTTTTGCACCGTTGGAGCAGAGAATCTGAGAGGGCTTGTAGTCCAGGCCATTCTCGTTCTTGAGTTTATTGACAATGGCCTGCTTCAGTGATGGGTAACCAGGAACAGGACTGTAGCGTGTCCAGTTTTCCTCCACAGCCTTGATGGCTGCTTCCTTGATGTGGTCGGGCGTGTTAAAGTCTGGTTCGCCCACGCTCATGTTGATTACGTCAATACCCTGAGCCTTTAGTTCTGCGCTCTTCTGGCTCATGGCGAGAGTGGCAGATGGAGATAGCCTGTTGAGACGCTCTGAAAGATTTTCCATAATAACCTTTCCCCCGCCTCCTTTTGTCTGGTAGGAGGAGTAGAATGTTTGTGGGGGAGATTCTACTGTATTTGTTATTGTATTTATCGCTTTATATTCAAACACTCTTCATCATATATACACGTGAACTCTGATGATATGTACGCATGGTCTTCCATGATATGTACGCATAGTCTTCTATGATGTATAAGTGTGGTCTCTTGTGATAGGAGAAATGAAACTCCTATTTGTTGAGGTGCAGTGTGTGTCCCATGCGCTCCTTCTTGGTGAACAGGTAGCGTTCATTATATTTGTTAGGAGTGATTTCTATAGACACATTCTCCACTATTTCCAGTCCGTAGCCTTCCAGTCCCACGCGCTTCACAGGATTGTTGGTGAGCAGACGTATCTTTCTGATGCCGATCTCACGGAGAATCTGAGCACCCACACCATAGTCGCGCAAGTCTGGGTCAAACCCAAGGTGGATATTGGCATCTACAGTGTCGAGGCCTTCCTCTTGTAGTTTGTAGGCTGCAATCTTATTCATTAAGCCAATGCCACGGCCTTCCTGGATGAGATAGACGATGGCGCCCTTGCCCTCCTTCTCGATGAGTTCCATTGACTTGTGGAGTTGCTCTCCACAGTCGCAACGCTCACTGCCAAAGATGTCGCCAGTGGCGCAACTGGAGTGCATGCGCACCAATACAGGCTCGTCTTCTTTCCATTCGCCTTTGATGAGAGCAATATGTTCCAGTCCATTGCTCTTTTGGCGGAAAGGAATGATGCGGAAATGACCAAAGGCGGTAGGCATATCGGCTTCTACTCCTTTCTCCACGAGGCTTTCACGCTCCAAGCGGTATGCGATGAGGTCTTTAATCTGTATGAGTTTGAGGTTCAGTTCCTCTGCCTTCTTGATGAGTTCAGGCATGCGGGCCATTGTGCCATCAGGATTGAGAATTTCTATGAGGGCAGCAGCAGGACGCAGACCTGCTAAACGTGCCAAATCGACAGCCGCCTCTGTATGTCCTGAACGGCGAAGCACGCCATTGTCTTGCGCATAGAGAGGATTGATGTGACCAGGACGACCGAAGTCCTCTGGTCGAGCATCTGGATTTGCCAGCCACTGGATGGTTGCAGCGCGGTCATGAGCACTTACGCCTGTGGTGCATCCCTCCAGCTTGTCCACAGTGACAGTGAAGGGTGTGCCCAGCATAGAGGTGTTGTCCTCCACTTGGTGAGCCAGCTCCAACTCCTTTGCACGAGAGATGGTTACAGGAGCGCATAACACTCCTCGCCCCTCTTGCAACATGAAGTTTACCTTCTCTGGAGTAATCATCTCGGCAGGAGTGATGAAGTCGCCTTCGTTCTCTCTATCCTCGTCATCTACTACAATGACAAACTTACCCTGTCGGAAGTCCTCAATGGCTTCTTCTATCTTACTGAACTGAAAGGATGTTTTCATATATATGTTTCTTTATTTGCTCTGAATATTTTATAATTGCTCTGATTTCTTTTTTGCGTCGGCGATAGAATCTGAAGGAGTGTGTGTCCATGACAGGATAACCGTTGAGCCATTTCAGCACCTGACGGTCTTTGCTGTTAGACAATGTTTCAACCACATGCTCCATCATAAGACTGATTTCTTCAGCCTGTTTGTCCTCCTTTCGGGAGAAAATCCAATAGCGGAAGATGTACTTCATGTAGCCAAAGAAGGTGGAGCGTGGCAGACTGCCCAGATACTCTCGGCTTGTGATGACTAACTGACCCAGCCTATTGTGCATGTCATCATAGTCGGGATCGTAAATGATGACCTCCTTCCTGCTGATATTGCGCTTAGCCTTGATTCCAAAAATCTTCTTCCATAGGGCAATATACATGTCGAGATTGAACACAGCCGAGTCATTGTTAGACTTGATGGTGAAGAAGATGCCCAAAGGCGCCATTATCATGGTGGACAACCATGTGCCGAACCATACAGGCATGCCTCCCTCTCGGCTTACTTTCATGGAGCCTGTGTCAATCATGTAATAGACGATGAAGATAATGACTGCTACTACGACAGGAAATCCCAGTCCTCCTTTGCGGATGATGGCGCCAAGAGGTGCTCCCACAAAGAAGAAGATGAGACAAGCCAATGACATGGTAATCTTCTGCCAATACTGAATCTCATGCAGCCTGATGTTTTTTTCACCATATTCTATTATATCCGCTTTTGCATTCGCATCTATTTCTTGTGAACCTGCTTTCTGCAATGCGTTCATGATGATGCGTTGCTTGTTTTGGGAGTTGGCCCTATTGTATAATGTATCTACATTTATATCTGTGACAGGAATGATTGAGGCATTCTTCGCTTTCTTTGCCAAGTATTCTTGTTCTACCTTCTCCAACCCTCTTCTCACACTGTCGCTCATGTTGGCGATGGTTATAGAGTCATAGTCAGATATGCGTGTCTTGTGTGGGATGTTTAAGGTATAGCGTTGCATCTCATTGTAGAACTTCCCGCCCAGACTATCGTAAAACTGATTCAGGGAGTCAATAGCATGAGTGAGTTGTTGCATGGTTTTGGTGCGAGCACTAATTGCCACGTCTTCCTGGCCTGCCATGTTGAAGTTGGTGTCAAAGTCTATGATGAAGACCTTCTTCACGAAAGTTTCCCTACGATAGGGCACATTGCTTGTTTGGAGCGCACCACTCGAGAGATTCTCGAACTGTTCACCTTCAAAGATGTAGAGCAACAGGTGCTCTTTGTCGCTTGATGTCTCCAGTTTGGCAGAGTCTGATAAAATGATGTGTGCTCTGTTCACTCCATCCTGCATGTTATAGATGATGACATCATAGAGCATGCCTGTCTTCTTGTTCTTACTTTTCACATACAGGTTGATGTTGTTGATGCCACTGTAGAAGACCCCCTCTGGAATGTCCAGTTCGGGCGATTTCATCTTCAGCGACTTGATCATCTGCATCAGTTTTGTCTGTGCCTCAGGCACAATCTTGTTCTGGAAGTGGAAAGAAGCCAGTGATAAGAGTGCTATCAGAATGATGAGTGGACGCAAGGTGCGAATCAGTGAGACACCAGCGGCCTTGATAGCCAGCAGTTCAAGTCGCTCGCCCATATTGCCAAAAGAAATGAGTGATGCCAGCAGGATTGCCAATGGTAAGGCTAAGGGTACAAGCGTTTCTGCTGCATAGAAGAAGAATTCCACATACACATCAAAAGAGAGTCCCTTGCCTATCAAATCGTTGATGTATTTCCAAAGGAACTGCATCATGACGACGAAAAGGCTGATGCAGAACGTGCCTGCAAACAACGTGAGGAAATTTCCCAATACGAAGAGATCCAGTCGCTTGATGAGTTTCATTCTTTTCTTTCTGATGCTGACTCAAGGGGAATGAGCCTTACACAATCTTTCAACATGCAAAGGTACGAATTATAATTGACATTTTGTGGCGAATAAACGATAATTGACATTCAAAAGGTGCTATTCTCATTTAAAATCACTACCTTTGCAGCCAAAATAACACATTTATGATCACAATAGAACAATTAAAGGATATTAAAGATAGGGTTGAGGCTCTTCACCACTATTTGCAGATTGATAAAAAGAAGATTGAACTGGAGGAGGAAGAACTGCGCACACAGGCTCCAGGGTTCTGGGACGACCAAAAGGTGGCAGAGGCTCAAATGAAGAAGGTGAAGACCATCAAGCGTTGGATTGATGGCTACAATGAGGTGAAGGCTGCGACTGATGATACAGAGGTGGCTTTTGATTTTTTCAAGGAAGAGATGTCCACCGAGGAAGAGGTGGATCAGTATTATGCCAAGGCAGTAGCACTGGTTGAGGATTTGGAGATGAAGAACATGTTGCAGGGCGAGGCAGACAATATGGATGTAGTGCTCAAGATCAACTCTGGTGCGGGTGGCACAGAAGCCCAAGACTGGGCTCAGATGCTCATGCGCATGTATCAACGCTATGCCGAACAGCATGGGTATAAGGTGGTAGTGAGCAACTATCAGGATGGCGATGATGCGGGCATCAAGACTGTAACCCTGGAGATTACGGGCGATATGGCTTATGGCTATCTGAAGGGCGAGAGTGGCGTTCACCGCTTGGTGCGTGTGAGCCCCTACAATGCTCAAGGCAAGCGTATGACCTCTTTTGCCAGTGTGTTTGTCACTCCTCTGGTGGACGATACGATTGAGGTGGAGATAGAGCAGGCACGTATCTCTTGGGATACATTCCGTTCAAGTGGAGCAGGTGGTCAGAACGTCAATAAGGTGGAGTCTGGTGTGCGTCTGCGTTATCAGTATAAAGACCCCTACACAGGAGAAGAGGAGGAGATTCTCATCGAAAATACAGAGACTCGTGACCAGCCTAAGAATAAGGAAAATGCACTTCGCATTCTTCGTTCCATGCTCTACGACAAGGAGTTGCAACATCGTATGGCTGAACAGGCAAAGGTGGAAGCAGGCAAGAAGAAGATAGAGTGGGGCAGTCAGATCCGCTCTTATGTATTTGATGATCGCCGTGTGAAAGACCACCGCACCAACTATCAGACAAGTGACGTGGCAGGTGTGATGGATGGAAAACTTTATGGCTTCATCAAGGCATATCTCATGGAATTTGCAACGGAAGAGCATTAAGTGAAGAGTGGTGAGTGAAGAGTGAAAAATCCATATGGCTGATAAGCGTTTGGATTCCACTCTGTTCCCCACCAGATGCTAACTTAGGCTTTTCTTGGTGACAAGCGTCTTTTTGATTTTTAATCTTTATAGGAAGCGGTCGATAACACTTTTCACTTCATGTTCTTCCGCCCCATAAAAACCTATAAGTATGAATGTCGAAATAGAAAGAAAGTTTTTGGTGAAAGGAGACTTCAAGTCCTTGGCTTTCAGCAAGACACACATAGAGCAAGGTTACTTTGCCACAGAACCAGGCAAGACAGTGCGTGTGCGCATTCGTGACGAGAAGGCATACCTGACCATCAAAGGACCATCCAAGACAGATGGTTTGGCTCGTTATGAGTTTGAAATGGAGATTCCGATGGACGATGCGCACGAACTCATGCATCTCTGTATGCCAGGCACGGTGATTAAAGACCGTTATCTTGTCAAGAGCGGAAAACATACAGTGGAGGTTGATGAGTTCTTTGGTGATAATGAAGGGCTTGTGATGGCTGAGATAGAGTTGGAAAGTGAGGATGAGTCTTATGAGAAACCAGATTTTCTGGGCAAGGAGGTGACGGGCGACAAGCATTACTACAATAAGTATATGCTGAAGAGACCTTATAAACTCTGGAAGGACGAGGTGAATGCCGAAGAATGATGCAAACTCACAGACGTGGCGTGAACATGCCAACATAATGTGACCTACAGACATGACTTGAACACCTAAGATGAAAAGGCAATACATTGATTTGATGAAGAAATACCTGTTGTCCCTGATTGTGACAGTGGCAATAGTAGTGCTGAGCACGATTCCTATTCCAGAGGATGCGCCTCTCGGCGATGTGCCACTCATTGACAAATGGGTGCACATGGTGATGTATGGAGGATTGAGCCTGATGATGTTTGCAGACCATGTGTTGCGGTCAAAGCAGATTCTCACAAGAGGTTTCTTTGCATGGATGCTGTTTTATCCTATCGCCTTGGGTGGACTCATGGAACTTGTGCAGGCTTATCTCACCACTTGCCGCTCGGGCGATTGGATTGACTGGGAGGCTGATGCGGTTGGTGCATTGATAGTATCGTTTATTTTACTTCTTTTGTATAAATCATTATGGAAAGAGAAACATTCGGGTCAAAAATAGGTGCAGTACTGGCTGCTGCAGGTTCGGCAGTGGGGCTTGGCAATATTTGGCGATTCCCTATTGAGACAGGACAGAACGGTGGTGCTGCCTTCATCATCATCTATATAGTGTGTATAGTCCTGTTGGGTCTGCCCATCATGATTAGTGAGTTTCTCATTGGTCGCCACACGCATGCCAACACGGCAGGTGCTTATCGCATAGTCTCCAACGGTTCTCCCTGGAAGTGGGTGGGGCGTTTGGGCGTGTTTACGGGTTGGTTCATCATGTGCTACTATGTGGTCGTGGGTGGCTGGACGATGCACTACACCTTTTTCTCCGCCACAAATGGTTTTGCAGGTGTGGAAGCCTCGGGATATGAGAGAGTGTTTGGTGAGTTTGTGTCAAACCCCTGGCTGCCTGCCGCTTGGACCATTCTCTTTGTGCTGATCATCCACTTTGTCATCATGCGTGGAGTCAAGTCGGGTATTGAGAAGTCCGCCAAGATACTCATGCCAGCCCTCTTCATCATCACACTCTTTCTGGTGATATGCTCCGTCATGCTTCCTGGTGCTTCACAAGGCATTTCTTTCTTGCTGAAGCCCGACTTCTCCAAAGTGACGAGTACCACGGTCTTGGAGGCTATGGGGCAAGCCTTCTATTCTCTCAGTTTGGCAATGGGCTGTCTCTGCACCTATGCCAGCTATTTTGATGAGAACACACCATTGGGCAAGTCTGCCGTCAATGTGGCTGCTATTGATTCAGCCATTGCCATTATGGCTGGATTCATCATCTTCCCTTCACTCTTTAATATTGGCATGAATCCTAATGAGGTGGAAGCAGGAGCGGGTCTTACCTTTGTCTCTCTCCCTAACGTGTTCCAGCAGGCTTTGGGCAATGGCAGCATCCTCTCGGTGGTGTTCTCTTCCCTGTTCTATTTCTTGCTCTTTATGGCTGCGCTCACCAGTGCCATTTCACTTCATGAGGTGGCCACAGCCTATGTCACAGAAGAGTTCAATCTGTCACGCAAGAAAGGAGCCACACTCGTCACAGGCACAGTGCTTGTGCTGAGTGCCTTGTGTGCGCTTTCATTCGGTCCTCTGAGCGATCTCAAGTTGTTTGACCTCAACCTCTTCAATCTGTTCGACACCTTATCGGGGCGTTTCCTCCTGCCTATAGGTGGCATGCTCATTAGTATCTTCGCAGGTTGGGTGCTTGACCGTCAGCTCTATAAGTCGGAAATCAGCAATTATGGCAAACTGAGAGTTCCTTACTTCCGTGTGTTGGTTTTTGCTTTGCGCTACATTGCTCCAATCGCTGTTGCCTCGCTCTTTCTCGACCAGTTAGGTGTGTTTGATTTCCTGAAGAAGTAAGGCAGGGCGATTCTGACAGGCTTTGTTGCAGGGTGGCTCTTCCTTGGAAGAGTGATGTCGCCCCAACATCAGGGGATTGTTATATCTTTTTCATATACAACGAGTTGTGCATGTCCGAGAACTCAATGCTTGTGAGATCGAAAACGCACGCATGGTTCAATGGGCAACGCACCATTGTTCGTCAGCCATTGAACAATGATGCGTTGCCCATTGAAGCATTGTTCGTTGGAGCAGGGTTGAATATAGGCATGAACGGTTGATAAGAAGCATTTCATTTTTTCTGCTTCTCCCATCAAAGGAAAAGCGCACCAAGATTGTTCTTGATGCGCTTTTTTCTTGATGGAAGTGAGTGTATTGAACTCACATGGTTGGGAGTGCTGTTATTTCACTAAAACTTTGCGAGTGGTGCCATCAGCCTTGCGAATGATGTTCACACCCTTCTGTGGCTGGTTGAGTTTCACGCCTGCTGTGTTGTAGATCTCGATAGGCATAGACTCTCCTGTGGCATCCTGCACAAGTTCAATGGCATTAGGTTCTTCCTCTTCCACTGTATTCACACGGCACTCCAAGAGGAGATATTCCTCCAGACCGCCCGCATTGGTCATGTTGATGAATCGGATGAGGTAGTTGCCATCTGTATTGATTGTGAAAGGCAGTTCCTTGTCCTTAGCCAAAGTGACAGAAGCACTGGTGTTGCCTGCTACGTTTGGAAGGGAGGTCTGAGTCTCAGACTCTGCCACCACCTGCTCATTCATGTCGAGAATCTGTACCTTATATTTAGGATAAGAGTTCCAGGCAGCCATTGCATAAGTTAATTTGTAGTCGCCGGCAGCGAGATTGAGACGGTAGGCAGACTGTGAGCCATACTCGGCCTTGCCTTCGCGCCAGTAGAGAGCCTTGCCTTGATGACCGCTGAAGCCTTGGAACGTGCGAGCACCAGAAGTGTATGAGTTTGGATAGGAGTGTGTGTCGTTGTTTTCCTGAACGCACACCCAGCCTGGAGGCAAAGTGCCGCCTGCCACTTCGGTGAAGTCAAGCTTGTAAACTGCTGTCATGTCCTTAAACACAGGAACTAAGGTCACATTCTCGTCGGGCATGGTGAAGGTCACCGTGCCATCTTCTTCATTGATGGCAATAGTCTTTGACATGGTGAAAAAGACAGAGTTTACCACTCTCAACTGAGAAAGTTTGAAGCCTGCGTCTGCCTCTATTTTCAGTGTCACGAGTTTGCCTTCTGGGGCTTCTTCCACATCTGCCTCCACCTTGCCATTTTCTACTTCACGAACGGTCACTTTGTATTGCTGAGGCTCTGTGCCCGCTGGAGAATAGATGATTTGGTCAATATACATAGAGATGCCAGAAGTGTTGGCAAGCACGAGACTGTTCTTTCCTGCCTTGAGTGTGGTGTTGAATGAGGTCTTGGTCCACCTGTTTTTGTTCACTTTCTCTACAGGAACATCTGCGCTCACTCCGTTCACAGTAGCCCTCATCTTGCCGGCTCTGGAAGTGTTGCAATATCTCACGTAGATGGTATATTCTCCATCCACCTTCGTGTCAAGCTGATGACGCAGTGCGCCATTGGTGTTTGTGCCCATATCCACATATCCGTTGCCCGCATATTCCACGATGTCGGGGAAGTACCATCCAGAGTTGCTCAGATTCACACCTGCCACACCCTTATAGTCCATGTCTTCTGCCTCAATCTCCACATTGCCCTTGAAGGGTTCTGGCTGCTTGGGCAGGTCGGCGGTGAGAGGAGTGTTGCTTACCATGTCTGTGCTACGGTCTGTGTTGTTGCCTTCACAGTTGATGGTCAGGTCGATAGGGCCCATGTGCTTGACCTTCAGAGTGAATACACCCGTTTCGGCATCCCATGTGCTGACAGCCGAAGCATTAGCCTCCACTCTCTTCTGAAGCGTGTAGGTAGGTTCTGCTTTTGCGCCATTGATGGTGATTTCATCAATCACCGCTGTGGTTGTGTCCGTGCGGTAGTTGTTGAGGTAGAAGTCAATACGGTCGGCATATTCTCGGATGATGCCACTGCTCAACTTGCCGTAGAGGAGGTCAAGGCTACTGCAGGTGTTGTACTGCAATGGAATGTTGGCAGAAGCAGTCTTGTTCTTGTTCAAATAAGAGTAGGGAGTGTAAGTGACCAACTGGTTCTTGTAGCGGTTCACATACAGGTCGCCTGTGCTCACCTCTGGGTAGTAACTGTTGAATTCAGTCACTTTGGAAGCCTGCGACACCCATCTGCTCTGATAAGTGGTTCTGTTTGCCTGCAATGGAATGCTCTTTGCCAAATCGTCTGCCAGCCCTACTGTGATGGGGATTGCACCATAGCGGCCCGTGCTCTTGAAGTAGCAGAAGTTGTCCATCCATTGTCCGTTGTTTCGGTTGAAAGGGTCGGTCTGCTTGTAGAGTCCGTCGTATAGAGAACCCCAAGCGGCATATTTGTCTTCGTCACTGCCCGAATTTTTGTTGTTGATGACAATGACTTTGGTCTTCTCCACCACTTCCTCACGGGATGGGATATACATGGTTCCATCAATGATTTTGCGGAACATGTCAATCCATATATTCCTGAATCCAGGGAATGTGCCCCAGTTCCTGCGGGTGTAGCCATCCACGGTGGTGTTGCTCTTGTTCTGGAAATCCTCTGTCCAGATCAATTCTGGACCATCCCACACAGCACCGCCGTTCACGCAAGTCTGCTCCATCACAGTGCCAATACCAGCAGCTGTGGGGTATTTCTTGCCATGTCCATCGCCCAAAATACCGTCCAATGCACCATTGTATCCACAGTTGTCATATCTCACACCATAATTCTTGGCAAGACCCGAAACGAATGGACCAAAGGTCACGCTCTCGTTGTTGTAGAAACAAGAAGAGGTGGTGTACTTGTAGAGCCACAAGATAGCCTCGGGGTATTGCTGGCAGGCATTCAAGAGATCCTTGTTGCGCTTCATCATACCAATGGGGTTGAGCGCATGCGACCAGATGTTTCCACAGAAAGAGATGGTCAGCACACCTCCATACTGGTGGTGCATAGGCACAAGCTTGGCAAACAATGCGATACGGGATGCCTGCGTGCTGGAACTCTTGTCGTTAGCCTCGTCAAAACCCCAGAACTGTTCTGCATAGTTCCAGCCGAGGAAGTTTGGGTAGGCCTTGAAGAAATACTCAAATGTCTCAAGATCATCGTCTTGAATGTGGGTGTGACCGCCACTGGCTGGCTGACAGGTGAACCACAAGCCGTTTTTCTGACATACAGAACCCCATGACTTGTAGGTTCTCACGGCACAGCGTGGCATCTTGTACACATTCTTCTCCTTGTCGAACTGGCAAGAGAGTGATAGGTTCATGCACACGTATGGGCGAATGTCCTCAGGTATCAAGTCTATGATTTTCTGAGGGTCGGCAGTGTTCCACACATCCACATGCACCATCCAGATAGGATGCTTGGAGTCAATAGGTCGGCGAGATTGTGCCAACATGGCCTGCGATGCCACCAGAAGCACTACAGCCATCATAAGTTTGGTAAAAATCTTCATCATTACATTTTATTTTTAATTAGGAGTTGATTGCACGTGCAAAGGTAAGAGAAATCCTGCAACCTTGCTTTCTCGCATGTTTCTGATATTTTTTGTGGTGTTACAAAACCCGTCATAATGAGAATGTTAGATTTTGTTCGGTATGAACAGCCTTAATTATTTCTTCTTTCCTTTTCCTTTCTTTTTTAACCTTGTGATGAAAATATTTTTTCTTGAAAAGGGAGATGATAGGATATGTTTAGGGAGAGTTCTTTTTGTGCCTGTAATCCTTCGGTATGCCTTCGATACGCCTTCGATGGAATCTTTCTACGAAAGTAGCAGTTTTTTTTATTTTCAGGATAGAGTGATTTTGCTACCTGCTTAGAAAACCCTAAAGGGAAAATTTACAGATGCGTTGTCTAAGGGAAACTAAAATTTCTGCTTTGTTTTAAGTGATTCTTCTTTCCAATCATTCAGACCCTAATTTAAAACGGCATTCGATGAATTATGCAGATTTTCTTCTCCTTGACACCCAACGTAAAAAATGTAGCATGGGTGGACATCCCATTTTCCAAGAAAGAGCGAGAAGGTTTATGTACCAAGGCCTACCTTTACTCGCTAAAATTTTCCTGACAGTTATGTCTGAAAAAAGACTTTTGTGCTGATTCAGAAAGTTTGGATTCCCATATAAGGCAATGAGTATCAACACTGTCAATTTGTATTCATATTCAGATTCAATTAATTCCTTCTGCTTGATTTGGTGCTGAAAGAAAAAATCATTCATCTGTTTCACTATATCAACAAATAAGGGTTGTGTTTTCTGTATTTTCTTTGTGTAGGAGTGAACTGTGGAACTTTTATTGTATCGGTAATTCAAGTTTCGCAAGTTCCTTAACTTGCCATTTTTAGTTCATAAATCTGTATAAAATGCTGAAGTTTATCAGAACGGTTGATAAGAGTCTCGAAGATTTTCTCATCCTCGATCTCAAAACACTGGG
>Ga0209510_1001091_pt1 | contig 32314 bp, 24 predicted proteins | sample BiotimSIPDNA_FD_185749 | JGI IMG/M metagenome (GOLD analysis project Ga0209510, IMG submission 185749) | Anaerobic biogas reactor microbial communites from Washington, USA - Biogas_R1 time_0 SIP DNA (SPAdes) (version 2) | ecosystem: Engineered > Bioreactor > Anaerobic > Unclassified | place...
AAAGGGTTATTATCAAATAGGAACGGAAGCTAAGTAAAATTGATACAGACAAAGAGTAACTGAAACTAAGAGGAAGAAGGCATTATTAAAGGTTGAAATGGGAAACAAAAAATCGGAAGGCAATGACAGGAAGAAGTTGATAAAGGTTCGCTGGAGCTTACTTTATATGTACTCAAACACGGGACGGTTTTATAGAGCCATCCCGTGTTTGTTTTTTCCGCTGTATCTGCTAAGAATGTACCCAATTTCCAAGAGATTCTTTTTATTTAGATAAATTAATAGTATAGAATAGAGAGTGAAAAAAGCAGGAATATATCAGGAGTATATAATGAAATAATGTCATATATATTTTTATCAGCAGGTTGGATTCTAATTATATAGTTCCCGGGTTTTGAGTGTAAATAGATTTTTAACATCGTAATTATCTGGTCTTTTGGGTTAATTAAAGAATGGACAACTGTTGAAACTATCTCAACTGGATAGTATTGCAGGTCGATATAATACTGAGGCAACTAAAAACATTGTTAATAATTATATAATATTTAATTATAACGGCTATAACATTTTGTAATATGATGGCGAAGTATGTGATTTTTGCAAGGATATTTATACATTGTTGTCGAAATGAAAAAAGGTTAAGTGTGGTTCGTGTTTTACACATGTAGTTTTTTTAAAGTGATTGGCTGAAGGGAGGGGGATATGGTGCCATCATGAATTAATTTAATGACAGGCACTAAATTTTATTCTATCTTTGTGTCAGTAATTATAGAGGGTGTGTTTAAACACTCGAGGGGAGGAAGAGATTGGTGATTAACATGACTCGCCGTGGCTTTCTGAAGCTTTCGGGAATTTCCATTGCCGTTGTAGCCAGCGGTCTGGGATTTGACCTTGAAGCAGCAGCAGCCAAAGGGTATGCATTAAAACTTGAGGGCTGTGAAAAGATACCCAGTATCTGTCACTTCTGTTCAGGTGGATGCGGTTTGCTTCTCTATGTTAAAGATGGCAAGTTAGTTCACCTCGAAGGAAACCCGGACAATCCGATTAATGAAGGGGGACTTTGTCCCAAGGCAGCCAGTCTGGAACAGGTAGCCTATTCGCCAGAACGCCCGAAATTACCACTTTATCGTGCGCCAGGAGCTGAAGATTGGCAAGAGATTTCCTGGGATGAGGCCATTGAACGTATTGCAAAGAAAACTAAAGAAGTCCGGGATAAAACCTGGAAGAAAACTGATGAAATAACCACCAAAACCGGTGAGAAAAAAATTGTTCCGGCTAACCGGGCTGAAGGAATAGCTATGATAGGATCCGCTGAGGTTGATAACGAGGAATCTTATCTGCTCACTAAGTTTGCCCGAATAATCGGTACACCATTTCATGAACACCAGGCCCGTATCTGACACGCGCCCACGGTGGCTAGTTTGTCACCTTCATTTGGTCGCGGTGCAATGACCAACTCCTGGCAGGATATGATGAATTCCGAGTGTTTCCTGATTGCAGGCAGCAACTGTGCGGAAAACCATCCCATTGCTATGAAATGGGTTAATCGTGCCAAGGCTAAAGGCGCCAAGATGATCGTAGTTGACCCCCGTTTTACCCGTACTGCTGCGAAGGCCGATATCTTCGCTCAGATCCGTCCGGGAACCGATATTGCGTATCTGGGGGCTATGATCAATTATTATATGGAGAATAAATTGTATGATGAATTTTATGTATTAAATTTCACCAATGCACTTTATAAAATCAGCAAGGATTACAAGTTTGAAGATGGAATGTTCTCCGGCTTCAATGACGAGAAGAAGAAATACGATTATGCAACCTGGGCATATCAACTCGATGCTGACAATAAGCCGATAAAAGCTGACAGTCTTGATGATCCCGACTGCGTTTTCCAAAAACTTAAAGTTCATTTTTCCAGGTATACCTTTGATGTTGCCGAAAAGATCAGTGGGATACCCGCTGATAAAATCAAATTGATAGCCGATACCTTTGCTGCAGCCAAACCGGGCAATATCTTCTATGCTTTGGGCATGACCCAGCATACCACCGCTGTTCAAGGTATCCGCTGTTATGCAATTATTCAACTATTGCTGGGCAATACCGGCAAGGCCGGCGGCGGTGTACAGGCTCTGCGCGGTGAACCTAATGTTCAAGGTTCTACCGACATGGCTAACCTTAATGCAAATTTACCGGGATATTTACCTTATCCCACCAATGCACAAGTAACATTGCATGATTATGCAATTAAGAATGGCGCTGTTCAGCATAAACCGATAGTTGCGCTGCTCAAAGCCTGGTTCGGTAAAAATGCCACCGCCGAGAACGATTACGGCTATGGATGGCTGCCAAAGAATGATCCCAATAATATGCCGATCCAGCCCCAGTTCTTTAACTGGATGGAAAAAGGCCAATTTAAACTGCTCTTAAACTGGGGCTCCAACTCCACCGTTTCCATCCCCGACCGCAAGATGGTAGCCCGGGGTCTTTCGAAGCTGGAGATGCTGGTTGTAGCCGACATATTTCTGGTAGAAACTGCCCAATTCTGGCGGGAACCAGGCCTAAATACCAAGGAAATCCAGACCGAGGTTATCTACCTGCCGGCAGCTTTCGTTTATGAAAAAGCCGGAACCATGACCAACTCTTCACGTCTGGTTCAGTGGAAAGATAGGGCACTGGAGCCGCTTAATGGCTGTTTGCCCGACCTGGATATGATAGACCTTATATTCAAGAAGATGCGTGAGCTTTATGCCGACAGCACTGATCCCAAGGATGAGCCGATATTGAAGGCCAATTGGGATTATGATGACGAACACGGTGAAGCCAGTCCCTTAAAAGTGTTGCAAGAGCTCAATGGCTATGATGACAATACTGGCCAACTTACCGCCAGCCTGGCAGATTACCTGAAGGCTCCGATTGGAACGGTTTCCACCGGTTGCTGGGTATATGCCGGCGTAACTCCACCCGGCAAAAACCTGGCCGACCGCCGGGATAACTCTGACCCTACCGGTCTGGGCCTGAACAGGGAATATGCCTTTGCCTGGCCGGGTAATATCCGTGTGCTATACAACCGCGCTTCCTGCGATGGCAATGGCCAGCCGGTTGATCCCCAGCGTAAATTAATATGGTGGGATGCTCTCAAGGGTGAATGGACTGGCAACGATGGACCTGACGTGGTTGATAAGAAAAAGGGACCTGATACTCCGGAAGGAAGACAGGCTTTCCGTATGAATCCTGAAGGTGTAGGTCGCTTGTTTACCGCCAGTTACACCAGCGGTGTATCCGCAGTACCTGTACCTGCTGACAGTATAGCGGCAGTACCGACCCGTGGAGCAGGAATGACGGTTGATGGGCCGATTCCAGAATTCTATGAGCCAATTGAAAGCCCGACTTCCAATATTCTGCATCCCAAGGTACAGAATAACCCTTGTGCCAAGCTCGTTTCTACTGAGTTTGGCGATCCCAAGGATTATCCTTATGTGCTTACTACCTATGGTGTCTGCGAGCACTTCTGTGCCGGCGGTATTACTAGAAATATTCCCTACCTGAACGAGATTATGCCCGAACCTTTTGCAGAAATCAGCAAAAACCTGGGTAAAAAGCTGGGAGTCAAAGACGGGGATAAAGTTGAGGTATCCTCAATTCGCGGTAAGCTGACGGTGCGCGCCCTGGTTACTGATCGTCTCCAAACCCTCAAGATAGACGGGAAAGATACGGAAACCATCGGCATGCCCTGGAGCTGGGGCTTTGCCAGCTTGAATCCCGGCCCAAGTACGAATAATGTGACAATGAATGCATGTGATCCGGGAGCAGGAACTCCTGAGTATAAGTGCTGCCTTGTCAACGTAAGGAGGGCTTAATGATGACAAAGAAAATGGTTTTTGTTGATACTTCATTATGCACTGGCTGCAAAGCCTGTTCAGTAGCCTGCAAAACATGGAACGATCTGGAAGCTGAGAAGAACCAGTTGATTACGAGTTATCAGGCGCAGGCATCAACTACACACAATACCTGGACTTATATCAGTATGCATGAAAAGTATGAGAACGGCAAAATGGAATGGCTGATGTTTAAACACCAGTGTTACCATTGTGCAGAACCTTCCTGTATGAAGGCTTGTCCGGTCGAAGCGATTTATAAGACGGAATCGGGGTATACTCTTATTGATCAGGAGAAATGCATTGGCTGCGGATATTGTGTAGCTAACTGCCCGTGGAGTGTTCCCAAGACTAATCCTGAACTGAAAAAGACCTTTAAATGCACGGGATGTATCGATCGCGTTGAGAATGGCCTTAAACCAGCTTGTGTCTATACCTGTCAACCAGGTGCATTACACTTTGGCGAACCTGACGAGATGAAGCAAATAGCCAAGGCTCGTCTGGAAGAGGTTAAGAAAGACCATCCGAAGGCACAGTTGTATGGTGAAAATGCCATGGGTGGCACAACTTATCTCTATCTGCTGTTAGAGGATCCTGAGTTCTATGGTCTGCCGGAAAACCCCACTACTTCGGCATCGTTGGTTGTTTGGAAAGATTGGGTACAGCCGTACGGTATATGGCTGATCCCCCTGGCTGGGGCCGCCGCGATTGGAAGCTTCTTCTCCACCAGGATAATCAATAGTATAAACAAGTCGAAAGGAGGCAGCTTCCATGGATAATAAAGATCGCGTTGAACGGTTTAGCGGCAGTGCCCGCTTTGCACATTGGGGTCACACAGTAACCTTTTTGTTGTTACTGTTTACCGGTCTGTCCCTTTTCACCCCGGCGCTGGGTAAATTCTTTGCTCCGTTATTCTTTGGTCATGTGAATGCCAGCTTGATTCACAAGATTATGGCGGTTGGTTTTACGGTTGTGCCGCTGGTGGCTCTGGCTATAAACTTCAAAGGGTTCATCGCATGGTGGAAAGATGTCTTTTCTTTTGGTATGAACGATGTCAAGTTTCTCATGAAGTTCCCGCTGGAATTCTTTGGGTTCCATGTGGAAATACCGCCGCAAACCAAGTTTAACGGTGGTGAAAAGATGAACTCCGTGGTAACTACCACTTCTTGTGTGTTGCTGGCTTTAAGCGGTTATGTCATGTGGTTTAAGGCTGCCTTCCCACTCTGGTTGGTTCAGTGGTGCTATCCGATTCATGGTATATGCATGATCCTGGCTACCTGCATGGTGTGCATGCACGCCTATCTGGGGTCTTTCCATCCAGGATCCGGCGAGTCCTTCTGGGGTATGTGGAAAGGTACGGTCCGGTCTGACTGGGCGGCTCACCATCATGCCAAGTGGTATGACGAGGTAACCAAATCTTAGAACAGAAATGTTATAATGGTTTCCTAAGTAAGGAGAGATTTAGATGGTTGCTAAAAGAGGCAAATTAGTCATCACAGAAGATGAAAGCGTTAAACAGGCTTATCAGAAGTATCAATTGATGAAGCAAGCGGTTGACAATTGGCAGCAGGAACGCAGTTCATATTGGCTTAATATGCTTGAACTGGCTGAAAAACCTCCCTATCTGCCTATTCAGAATTTGCCGTCGGAAGCAATTATTGAACTCTGGCAAAGGTTGAATTGCACTGCAGGTATAGAAATCTCAGATAAAGAGCTCGGGGAAATATGGCAGAAAATTCGCGAAAGCCGGCAGGTTGAAAAAGTAATGGATGAAGAAATGTCAACCCGTTTTCAAATGGCGATTTGCGGGGTTGCACAACTTGCTGCCAGGATGGCTAATGAAAAAGGGATTACTGAAGAAAGAGTAAACCAGGCAGGTTATCCCCGTGACAGTGCAGTTTGCCCGGTTTGTGGTGAAGTTACCACAGTGGCTGTGGTGACGCCACCTGATGGAAAAAGAATGATGCACTGCAACGCCTGTGGCTTTGAACGGATGGTTAAACGTATCATATGTTTACATTGCGGAAATGAAGATGCCAAGCAGCGCACTTATCTTAAAAATGAAGCATATCCAGGTATTGAAATGGTAGTTTGTCTGCTTTGCGGAGAGTATTCCAAAGAGATTGATGCGCGTGAGCTGCAGGTGCAGGATTATATGTGGGAAGATTTAAGAACCCTACCGTTAAATTTTGCCACTGAATTCTGGTTATCTGAACATGACAAGAAGGATAACCAAATCCATTAGTTAAAAAACCTTGTTGATAAATGTTTTCGGCACGAAATAAATGGTATAACTATTTATTTCGTGCTTTTTTTATTTATCCTCATTTAAAAAGGAATATCAGTTCAGTAAATTTTGGCCTTTACCATATCTCCTGCTATACCTTGTCCTGCCTGCAAGTCTAAAACTAGGGAAATATTTTTGATGTCAATATTTTTTCTGCTTACAGGTCGGGCAAAAATCTGGCCCTGTTTAAAAACCATTTCCCCCCGGTAAAGACACCGTTCCGGTTTAATATATTTTATTGGACTGCTAAGTGGAATGTCAAACCATTGCCCGTTGGAAAACAATTCTCCTTTTAATTTCAATAATACCGGCTTGATTAAAGCTTCAAATAATAACCCGGCTGAACAGGAGTTGCCGGATAAATTAAATAAGAGCCTGCCATTAAAAAGTGCGGCGGTAGTTTTTTTACCTGGAATAATGTTTATTCCTCTAAACAGGATTTTGGCATTTAGAGATTCAAATGCTTTATAAACCAGGTCGTGAACTCCTTCACCAGTTCCTCCAGTAATTATCACCATATCGGAGTCCACGGCTGCCTTTTCAATTTCATTTACGATTGTCGGCAATTCGTCTTTAATAATTGAATCGGCTAATACCGGTATGGTTTCAATACTTGCAATCTTAGCAGATATAAGACTGCGGTTACTGTTATATATTTGCCCGGCTTTGACTGGAGACCCGGGCAAAAGTAATTCACTTCCCGTGTTAATAACATATATACGAGGAATTTTATGAACTAAAATTCTTTCGATACCGCAAGCAGCTATTCTTTCCAGGATTTCTGCATTTAAAACCCGTCCTTTGGCGGTTATCTTATCGCCCGCCCTTAATTCCTGTCCGGCTCTCTGGATATTTTCATCCTCTCTCCAATTACCGCTAACAATGATAAAATCGTTATCAATTTGAACATCTTCCTGTTTTACCACTGCAACACATCCTGCGGGAAGCAAGGCTCCCGTCATTATTCTAAATGTTTCTCCATTCCTGATTTCCCTGCCTTCTGTTGAGCCTGCTACGATGGTAGCAGTTACTGACAATTTCAACGAGCTGCCGGTTTTTAGTTTTTCCATATCAGAGTGGCCAATTGCATAACCATCCATTAAAGAACGGTCAAAAGAAGGTACATTAATATGGCTGGCTATATCCTCTGCTGTTACCCTCATATAGGCCTCATCTATATGCCGGTACTCGCTTTCAAGTGGTTCTATATTTTCACAGCAGATAGAAATGCCTTCTTCCAAACTTCTTAATGCCGTCAATTATCATCGCCTCTTTAACATATAATGTATTAATAGGAGCTGCCATTGTCAGGTGAATTTATAAACTCATTTCATCCCAAGATACTTCAAAATGAAAGCAGTAATTTCTTCCTGTTGCTCAAAGGTAAAAGTGGGTACGGAGTTTTCCAGAGGAAAATCTGCAACCCGGGCAAGAACATTGGTTATCTCCAGCGGAGAGGTACTGATATCTCGCCGCAACACCTCTATTTTAGGAAAATCCTGTCCTTTAAAACCCTCGGTAATAATTAAGTCCACCTCATCGGCAATTTGGGCATAAATTTTCTCTATACTCCAATCCCCCTGATTCCGGCGATAAATAAGAGAAAATTCCGGAGATGATGCATAAACCATACTGGCACCTGCAGAAAATAAGCGGTCAGAATCAAAGTTACCGGGTAAATTCAAGCCTTTATGGGCATGCTTTACCACTGCAGTTTTAATCCCCTTTTGTTCCAATATATGTATAATATCAGTAAGCAAGGTAGTCTTACCGGAATTATGCTTGCCTACAAATGAGATAATTGGCACCATGTTATCACTCACCTTTGATTTCTATTACTTTGTCTTCTTATTCTAATTCCCAATGACTACAAATCTATACTATCTAACGATGCATCAGGTTGCAGGTAAAATTTCACTATGCCACAGGTTTAAACCCTTTAGAGAGTTAAATTCGGCTCTAAAAGTGAATTTCCTGCCCATAATAATTATCCCATATTATTTGCTTGTTAATAAAAAAGAACGGCTGTTTTCTGCAAAGGAAAACAGCCGGTATAAATTTTGCATTTTATCAGGTTTACGGATTCTGAATGTAAGTGTCGACCAGGCTGTAAACTTCTTCTCTCAGAACCTTTTCAAACTCTTCTTGATTAACTACCGGGCGTCTGAACATTTTTTCAATGGCTTCCGACTGAGCTTCGGTATTCAGAGGTTTGCCGTAAAGTTCCATGGCATACATTGAAAAGTCTCTTACGAATACATCAAACATTTGATTCATTACTTCATCGCTGACGCCTTCTATTTTGGCACTTTCGATAATAAGCTGTCCATAGGCTACCATCGTAAACAGTTCGCCAACTGCCAGCAGATAATCAAAGTCCATCATCTGCTTGCCCAGATCCTGGCCGGAAACCATAAGGTAGTTCTTGTAAGCGTTGATCTGGTCAATATATACCTGTACATTAGGCAGATGTGCAAGACTGTTGTAAGCTATCATATAATCATGGAATTTAGTCTTGGCATAGCCTCTGGTGCGGCCCTGATTAAACATATAAGTGTCATCACGGTCATCAGTTATTCTTCCTACTTCTTCGAATTCTGCCGACATAAACATGTAACTGGGAATTAGTTTGGCAATCAGGGCCATATTAACATGACGGGTTCCTTCCAGTTTCGGGAAGCCAACCAGTTCCAGGACCGCCTGCTCAAAGTACATATCTTTCTCAAAGCCTTTGGCGGCAATTATATCAAAGAGAAGTTCATGTACTTTTTCACCCTGAATGGCAACTTTCATTTTCATAATCGGGTTATAAAGCAAGTAACGCTTATCATTTTCATTGGCTACTCTCATGTAATCAGTGGCCCGCAGACCAAATAATTTCATGCCCATAATTCTCAGCCATGCATCGGAAAACAGTTTTTTAATCTGAGTAAATTCAGTTACTTTTTTACCGTAAAGTACCCGATGGTAGGAGTGATTAAGGGCTTCGTAGAAGGAATGGGTAACAATACCGGTTGCACCGGAACCAATGTTGAATTTGCATACATTGATGGTATTAAGCATGTCATCCCAGGCTTTGGGTCCAATGGTGCAGATTTCAGCTTCGGTAATGGGATAGTCATGCAGTTCAAATTCAGCCACATATTGCTGGTTGGAATCAATTATATTTTTCACTAATTTATAGTTGGGATGGGCTGAGTCTACTACAAAGAAAACATAGTCGCCGGTGTCGGCCATTTTTCCAAATACTGATACTGTACTGGCGACATTGCCGTTTCCTATATAATATTTGCTGCCGTTAGCCAGATAAGTACCGTCTCCTTTGGGAGTCAGCGTCATCTCAGAAGAATATATATCGGCTCCATGTTCTTTTTCAGAGAGTCCAAATGCGCAGAAAGCATTTTCTTTCAGTTTTGCAGCTGCTATATGTTTGGCTTCTTCATTATCACCCATGAGAACCGGGTCCAGTCCCAATGTGGATACATGATAGCAATACCAGTAGGCTCCCCCGTAAAATCCACAGATTTCGGAGAACTCATACATACGGTAGGTGCTGTAATATTGATTCGGATCGGATCCATAACCTTTAGGAAGGAACAGAGTTTCAAAAATACCTTCTTCGGTTACAAATTTCTGAAAATCTTCGGCAAATTCACGACTATGAAATTGCTCTTTCTGTTTTGCCAGCCCCTTGTCTTCAAACCACTGGATAGTTTTCAGCATTATTTCCTTTGATCTCTCGTCAGGATAATTACGATCTTTATATTTTTTAGGATTTAATAATAAACTCATAAGCAAAAACTCCTTTACTATTTTTGGCTGTTTCCAGAGAAACTCCGGTTGTAAACTTGTTGGCTTTTATTCAGACTGCTTTTCCATGGCCAGCAAATCTTCAATCAGATGTAAAATCCCCCTTTCAACAAGCATTTCCCATACTCCCATTAATTCTTCAACGGTTACTATTTTTGCATCCAAAAGCAATTGTATTACCTGGCCGTCAATGGCTGCAATCAAAGTGGCTGCCAGAGCGCGTATCAAACGCGGGGACTCATAGTCATAAACCCGGGACATTCCCAGCTCGGACATATCAACCCATCCGCGATACTTACTGCCTAGACGGTCCAGCATATCCTTATTGCTTTTAATTGCTTCATGGGTTAAATAAAACTGCAGTTGATTATGTTCCATAGCTTCCAGACGCTGTCTGACACCAAAAAGCAGGGTTTTCTTTAATTCATCCGATGAACCGGAAGAAATAAGCGATGTTTTAAAGGGGCTTATGGCAGCTCGTAGATACTGATCAATAAGTGCATACAATATTTCATCTTTGCTTTTATAATGGTAATAAACTGCACCTTTGCTCAAACCGGCTTCATCTGCAATTGACTGTACCGTTGCCTTATGAACCCCTGATTTTGCAATTACCTTCCTGGCAGCATCCAGTATAGCCTCCTTGCCGCCTTTATTATTAGCCAATATATAGCACCCCGCATTATTTATTTCATAATCAGCCTACAGCTATTTTACGTTAAAAAGTTATCACCTTGACACCTTTATATCATGTGTCAACATTGGATATAATTGTAAGACAACTATTGGTACATAGCCTCTATTTCGTTGCTGTATTTCTCACCGATTATCTTGCGCTTCAGCTTCATGGTCGGGGTTAATTCTCCATTCTCTTGTGTGAGTTCATTTACGAGCAGCGTATATTTCTTTATCTGTTCCACCCGTCCCAATGATTCATTCTGTTTTTTAATGATGTCATCATAAAGCTTAATTACTTCCGGATTCTTTACCAGATCTTCATGCGAACTGAACTGGATTTTATTTCTTTGGCAGTAATCTTCGAGAATAACGAAGTTAGGTACAATAAGTGCAGTAATATAAGGTCTCTTTTCACCAATGGTTACAAATTGCTCAATAAAGAGTTCCTCACCAAACATCATTTCTATCTGCTGTGGTGAGATATTTTTACCGCCAGCCGTTATGATGAGGTCCTTGATACGATCAGTAATCTTTATATAGATAAGGTCTTCGCCATTTTTATTCTCGACAGTCATAACCCCTACATCCTGGGTTTTAAACCAACCATCGTCGGTAAAACATTCGGCGGTAGCTGCAGGTCTATTATGATAACCTGTCATACACATGCCGCCTTTAAGCTGTATTTCACCTTCATCGGAAATCCGTACATTCACCAATGGAATCGCCGGACCACATTCTCCTGGTTTACCATGATCACCAAAACCTACGCATACCGGAAAAAACTCGGTAAGCCCGAAACCCTGAATAATATTAATCCCAAAAGCCTGGAAATATTCGTTGATTTCAGCAGCAAAGGCTGCACCACCAATATGATAGACAATACAATTCTCTGAACCCAGGGTTTGCCTTACCTTTTTTAAAATCAGTGCATCGGCCAGGGCGTGCTGGGCAAGTAAAAAGGTCCCCGAACGCTTTCCGGACATTTTATTGCGATAAACCTCGAGAGCAACCTGTTCTGCCCATCCAAACATTTTTACCTTGGTGGGAGATGCAGTTTTAAGACCTTCGTGAATAGTACCATAAACCTTTTCCCAGATTCTCGGTACACTGGTCAAGTAGTGCGGATTTATTTCTGCCATTACATCTTTGAACTGTTTCGGATCAGGACAATATGCAATACGTACGCCAGTGCTCATACAACCGTAGGACCACATTCTTTCAAATACATGGCTAAGGGGTAGTATGGCCAAAGATACTTTATCGGGGCCAGCTTCGGGGTATCTCTGGCTGGCTGGATAAATTCCGTTCATAAAGGTACGATGAGTATGAATGGCCCCTTTAGGTGCACCGGTCGTACCAGAAGTGTAAATCAGGGTTAAAATATCGTCGGGGTCTACACTGTTGAGCCGTTCGTTTAACTTTGCATCCAGATTGTTGGAGCGACCTTTAGCGAGAAGTTCATCAAAATACATACTGTCATCATCTGAAATTATAATACTGCGATCAAAAGCTACAATTTTTTTAAGAGATGCATTATTAGTGATTACCTTCTTGGACCGGTTATATTGTTCCTGATTACCTACGAATATTATTTTGATTTCTGCATCGTTAATTATATGTTCAGCTTCTTCAACTGAGTTGGTTGCATAGATGGGGACGGATACACAGCGTATGGCAAGAACACCCAGGTCAGTAATAGCCCACTCAGGACGGTTATCTGAAAAAATTCCAGCCATTTCACCTGGTTGCAGTATATCCATTTCAAGCAGTGCTTTGGCAAGTGACCTTATCTGCTCACCGAAGTCTTTCCATTTCATTGAGAGCCATTGATCTCCGACCTTATATGTCAGCGCATCATATTCAGCATAAGTCTCGGCTCTGTTTAGCATCATGTATGCCAGTGATTTGTTTTCTTTGAGATAAACCTCAAATTCTTTTTCCCAGTCCCTTTTGGCGTTTGATATTGCTTTTGACATAATTACCTCCATAATTATCGGATAGAGATAGAAGAAATATTAAAATTACTATTACCTCCGACCATTTTTAAAAAACAATGCAACATTTTAATACGGGCATCTGGCAAATCTTTTTGTTCCACTTTAGGTTATAAATCAGGAACTATAAAATCTGTCGAAAAAAATATGCTATTACTACCCTCCTTTAATATTTGGAAATTTCGCTCTCGAAAGAATCCCATAATATTACTATACCGACTAGTCAGTATAGTTTCAACTGTTTTTTATAAGTTCAGTTATCATGAATAGGCATATTGAAATACTTAAGAAGTAAAACAATTATTTGAAAAATTATTTATAATGTAAGCAGATACAGAAATATTTAATGGCCATGTTAATTGATAACAAGCAAAAGAGGCGTCTTTATAAAATCAGTGGGGGGATTACTTAATGACTAGATTGTCCAAAGGATTGGCATTACTTTTATTCCTGGTACTTTTAATAGCTGGAAGCAATTACTTGCAGGCAGCGGCAGCAAATTCCGTAACCATTCTTTTTACCCATGATTTACACGATAATTTTTTACCTTATCAATTAAATGAAAAGGGTAAGGTAGAGAGGCGTGGTGGCTTGGCCCAATTACAAACACTTATTAGTCAGCAAAGGGAACAGGACTCTGATTTGTTGCTGGTTGACGGTGGTGATTTTTCTATGGGAACCTTGTTTCAGACTATATTTGCCCAGGAGTCTCCCGAACTCAGGTTAATGGGACAAATGGGATATGATGCAGTTACTCTGGGTAATCACGAGTTTGATTACCGCCCCCAGGGCCTGACTGATAGTCTGACTGCCGCCCGGGCCAGTAAAGAAGATTTGCCCTTTATTGTAGCAGGTAATATTTCCTTCCCGACAGATATGGAGGGCAGGATTACAGATAAGGATTTGAAACGCTTGCAGCAATCGCTCTGTGAGTATGGGGTTGAGCCTTATAAGGTGCTGGTATGCAACGGATATCGTATAGGCATTTTTGGAATCATAGGGCAGGATGCTGCTTCCAATGCTCCAATGGCAGGAGTAACTTTTACTGATCCGGTTGAGCAGGCCCGCCTTATAGTTGATAAACTTTATCGGCAGGAGAAGGTAGACATGATTATTTGTTTATCTCATTCCGGGACGGTTAGCAAACAGGATGAATCAGAAGATGTAATTCTGGCTCAAGAAGTACCTGAAATTGATGTTATTATTAGCGGCCATTCCCATAGTAAATTAACTCAGCCCATTAAAATAGGAGACACCTATATTTGTTCTGCCGGAGAATATGGTCAAAACCTGGGCAAGATTACCCTCATTAAAGATTCAGCTTCTGGCTGGCGTCAAATGGAATACCGGTTGATTCCTGTTTATGAAAGGGTTCCGGCAGATTCTGCTATCGAACAGAGGATAGCCGGGTTTAAGAACATTGTACAAAAGACTTATCTGGACAATATGAGTCTGAGCTTTGATGGAATACTGGCCTATTCTTCTTTCAGCTTTATGCCAATTTCACAGATGGCAAAGCAACATGCCGAGCAGCCCCTGGGTAATCTCATCGCCGATGCCTATATATTTGCGGTTAAGCAAGCTGAGGGAGCAAATTATCAGCCAATTGATGTAGCCATCGTACCCAATGGTACTATCAGGGCTTCTTTGGTAAAGGGAGATATTACCGTATCAGATGTTTTTAATGTCAGTTCTCTGGGAACCGGCCCGGATAAAAAGTCCGGTTATCCGCTGATTTCAGTATATTTAACCGGAAAAGAGTTAAAGACTGCCTGTGAAGTGGATGCTTCTATTACTCCGCTTATGAGTGCTGCCCAGCTTTATATGTCCGGCCTTACTTATACATTTAACCCTAATCGGCTTATGTTTAACAAAGTAACTGAGGTAGCTTTACTGCGTTCTGATGGAACCCGGGAAGAAATTGATGATACGAAGCTTTATCGCCTGGCAGCCGGTTTATATTCTGCTCAGATGTTATCAGTAGTAGGAGATAAATCCTTTGGACTGTTATCCATTGTTCCGAAAAATAGCGAGGGGATAGCTATCACGGATTTCGAAGCAGAAATTATAAGAGATGGGGAAAATCACGAATTAAAGGAATGGGTGGCATTAGCCCAGTATCTGCAATCTTTTGACCAGATTGACGGAAGGCCGCAGATTCCTTCTTATTACAATCAAACGCAGGGGCGTAAGATAGTAGATAATAATGCTGCTATCGGGGCTATTTTAGCTAAACCCAATCATATTTCCCTTATGATATATGGCATAGTAAGCTTGTTTCTTTTACTGGTTATGCTGACCATAAGATTCCTGGTAAAACGAAGACAAAGAGTTAAACGGGAGTACGCTTATGAACAGATGCGTCAATAATAAAAAGCAAATAGAATATTAGCAATGATTTGATTACCGGTTTACGAATAGTGTGTGTATTCATTAGCTATTGATGATTTTCAGTGGAGGTATTTCCCTTAAATAGTATATAATTAAAACAATCTTTTTTATTACTGGGGAGTTTAGGGGGGGCATTATGCAAAATAGAGTTTATACCGAATTTGATCAGCGAACTTTTATGAGCCTGGCTCATAAAGCTGAAGATGTCAGTGAAATTGATTCACATTATTATAATCAATATATTGTAAAGCGTGGTTTGCGTGACATTGATGGTCGTGGAGTATTAGTGGGTCTGACCAATATTGGTGAGGTTCATTCCTATATTGTGGATGAAAACGAGATTATTCCGGTACCGGGACGCTTGCTTTATCGGGGAATTGATATAAATGATATTGTTAATGGTTTTTTAAGTGAGAATCGCCACGGCTATGAGGAAACTTGTTATTTATTATTGTTTGGTGAATTGCCTACCGCAACTGAATTGGCGGATTTTAAAGCCTTGTTGTTAAATAATCAGAGGTTGCCGGAGTTTTTTGCGCGTGATATGATTCTGGAATCACCCAGTAAAGATATTATGAATCTTTTATCCCGCAGTGTACTGGCATTATACAGCTATGATGCCTGGCCTGATGATACTTCAGTTGCCAATGTGTTAAGACAGTGTCTGCAGTTGATTGCCTGGTTTCCCTCTTTGGCCGTTTACGGTTATCAGGCCTATTCCCATTACCATGGTGATAAGAGTCTGGTTTTACACAGTCCCCGCTCTGATTTAAGTATTGCGGAAAATATATTGTACATGCTCAGGCCGGATAATTCATTTACTGAATTGGAAGCCCGTATGTTGGACCTGGCCCTGGTTCTCCATGCTGAACATGGAGGTGGAAATAATTCTTCGTTTGTCACGCATGTTTTAACCTCATCAGGTACGGATACTTATTCAGTAATTGCGGGTGCACTGGGTTCTTTAAAGGGCCCCCGTCATGGTGGTGCCAACGCCAAAGTAGTAAAGATGTTTGATGATATAAAGCAAAATGTAAAAGACTGGGAAGATGAGAATGAGGTGGAGAGATATTTAGCCCAAATTATCCGCGGTGAAGTGTTTGATAAGAGCGGGTTGATTTATGGTCTGGGACATGCCGTTTATTCTATTTCTGATCCCCGGGCGGTTATTTTACGAAATCAAGTCGCAGAATTAGCCCGCGAAAAGGATATGGAAAGAGAGTATCGGCTTTATACCATGGTAGAGAGACTGGCACCGCAGGTTATTGGTAAATATCGTCAGGTTTATAAGGGCGTAAGTGCCAATGTGGATTTTTATTCAGGGTTGATATATAGCATGTTAGGTATTCCTCCGGAATTGTTTACTCCTTTGTTTTCCGTAGCCAGAATATCCGGATGGAGCGCCCATAGAATTGAGGAGATTGTCAATGCCGGAAAGATTATCCGACCGGCATATAAGAGCGTAGCCAAACGCCGTGATTATATTCCCCTGGAACATAGATAAATTGGTCGCTACTTAAATATTAATATTTATCCTGCTGCTATTTTAGGGGCAGGATTGTTTTTGCTGGTTAAGTACTGATGGATGTATGCAGTTTACCTAGAAACCAGTCTTTTACATCTTTGGCTATTATACAGGTGAAAAGAATAATTATTGCCACCAGGGCCCGGTCACCGGGCAATATTATATTACGCAACGGATCAACCAGAAAGAAGTGCCCCAAATATATTCCCAATGTCCGGTTACCTACAAAAGATAAGAATTTTATGCCGGGACGATTCTCGCCGCTGTAATAGATGGCCAGAGCCAGGGTAATCCCGATTGATAATGGGAATATAGCTACTTTATTAAACAGGTAGCCAACGGTATGGTTTAAATATGGTTCAACCAGGCCAATTACGACCAGAGCTATAGCAGCATAGAAGAAAGTCCGCGCATGTCTGGCTATATATTCACGGACTTGCGGATATTCAGCCAGCAGCATGCCGATGGCAATAAACCCCCACCATTTAAGCGGGTTGGGACCGCTGAAAGTTATAATATGCAGATGATAAGTTTTTGATATTTCCAGTATAAATGTAACTGCCACATTACTCAGTATCATAAAGTAGAGGAAATAACGGCGTAAAGTTTTGGGCAGCAGATATAACAGCGGGCATAGTATAGCAAAGACTATGTAGTAAAACATGTAGTACAGATGCAAAGCGGTCTTACCATATATAATGTCCATCACGGTAAATTTTTTCCCGATGGTGTACCAGTAGAATACTCCATAAGCAATTGCCCAGTATATGTAGGGCAAATAGGTCTTTTTGATTTTTTTCCAGGTGGATTGCGCCCAGTTATTGGCACTGGTAATGAAATAACCCTGTACCATAAAGAACATAGGCACACACCACATGGCAATTTCCCTTATGAATACAGCCAGCGGGTCAGTACCTCCCCGGTAAACATGACTGAAAATAACTGATATGATACCCAATCCTTTTAGTACATCGTACATATAATTTCGTTCGCTGGCCATTAATTCCCCCCCTGACGGTTGAATATTTATTTATTCAAAAACTTAAGATCATAATATTAATTAGTATAACTGCTTAATTGATGCTTGTTAAGCATTAATAATTAAGGGTATGCTATTACATCTTTTTTAGAGAATAATGTCACAAAATAAACAGGATTTTCACAAATAATGGTGAATATAAATTACCCATACAGGTAACAGGCGGTACATATATAACTTAAGTATATTACCAATGAGTTTGATAATGCTGCTGTTAGCCTGTTCCCTCCCTGAAAAGACAGATATAAAGAAGGTGGAGGGTTTTTATGGCGAGGGGGGATTAGCCAGCAAAAAAAATGCTATTTAAGTTTATTAATGAAATGGGACAGGAGGGCATATTATTGAACCAGGAAAAAACCAAAAATCGGTGGATTGTTGTTTTTGGGGCAGTACTGATTCAACTTTGTTTAGGTGCTGTTTATGCATGGAGTCTATTTAATCAACCCTTAATAGAAAAGTTTGGCTGGCAGGCAGCCGATGTAGTCTTTACCTTTTCAGTAACTATTATGGTATTCTCCATATTTACTATTATTGCCGGCAAGATTCAGGATAAGATTGGTCCCCGCTGGGTAGCTACCGCCGGGGGTATTTTGCTGGGTATCGGTTTGATGCTATCCAGTCAGGCCACCAGCATTATGCAGCTGTACCTGTTTTATGGTTTAATCGGGGGAGCAGGTATAGGAACTGCTTATGTTTGTCCGTTGGCAACCTGTCTGAAGTGGTTCCCGGATATGCGTGGTCTGATAAGCGGTATTGCTGTAGCCGGTTTTGGTGCCGGGGCATTATTGTTTAAACCGGTAATTTTGTCTTTTCTGGGCTCCTATGGGGTTAGTCAGACATTTTTTATTCTGGGAATCATTTATCTGGTGGCAGTAGTTATTGGTGCACAATTTTTAGTTGTACCGCCGGCCGGATATGTACCGGCAGGTTGGACTCCTCCAGTGGCTGCTTCTGGTCAGGGAGCAGATTTTTCCACCGGTGAAATGTTAAAGACTTTTCAGTTTTATGTACTGTGGATCATGTATCTGTTTGGATGTACCGCCGGTCTGATGGTTATAGGATTAGCCAAGGACATCGGTACCAATCTGGTGCAGTTGGATGCAGCTACAGCAGCCAATGCAGTTGTAGTGGTGGCAATTTTCAATGCTGCCGGACGCATTATCTGGGGTACCCTGTCGGATAAGTTGGGACGCATGAATTCATTGCTGGTAATGTATATTCTGGCCGCAGGAGCCATGTTTGCCATGAGCAGTATAACTATGAATTATGGCAGCTTCCTGGGGTTGTGTTCTTTAATTGGATTTTGCTTTGGTGGGTTTCTGGCTTTATTTCCTTCTATTACCGCCGATTATTATGGTACCAAAAATGTGGGAAGCAATTATGGAATAATCTTTGTTGCCTATGGCTCAGCTGCTATTGTGGGACCAATGATTGCGACTTCCATGTCCCAATTAACCGGAGCCTTTTTAATTGCGGCAATTCTTTGTGCTGTAGCCGCGGTGATGTCCTTGTTAGTTCGTCGGGCTCCGCAGCTGAATGATTAACTATTAATAAAACTGATACAACCCCTGGCTGCATTAGCTGCCAGGGGTTGTCTGTTATTATTCGCATTTAAAACTACTTATTCCACGGCATGAAATTCGCTTTGCTCAGCACCGCAAATGGGGCAAAGCCATTCATAAGGAAGCTCCGTGAAAGGTGTACCAGGGTCTACATTATTTTCCGGATCACCTTCCTGGGGATCATAAAGATAGCCACATACATCACATTCATAAACGGTGGCCGCATTGGTCATAATATACACCTCCTGCTGTTCGCTTATTTTCAATAGTGTACCAAATAGAATTTACTTTTACGATAGTAATTATCATTAATTATGTTCGTGAATTTTTATATTTCTTCCCGATAATAACGTTTAATTTCCGGAGAATAAATGGACATATGGATAATACGCTTTACAAAGTCAGTATCAGGTATTTCCAGCAGTTGTTTCATGAAACTGAACAATTCTTCACAATTATCAGGATAAATCAGTTCTCCATGGGCGCGTATAATGATTTTGGCATTAGCCTTACCCAGCTTATCAAAGGAATGAGACATTTTATCCTTGAAAAGGATGGGCAGGGGGAGCTGATAACCTCTTTTGACATCACATATCAGATCAGCAATGTATAATACCTTTTCGGCAGGATTATAAAATACCGTATCATGCATAGTATGACCGGGTACATATAAGGCTTTCCAGTCAGGGAAAAAGGGCAGTAAATCTCCATCATTAATCAGATAGTCGGGGCATAGTTTGCGTTGATACTTAATTCGTTGCAGCCTTTTATGATTGCGTCTGGCCACTGAGGAGGCCATGTAACAATCCAACAATTGCTGCAGGGCACCCCCCGGACCTGCATACCAGCGGTCAGTGTCGGGATGGGCGGCGATAGGAATATCATACTTTTTGCGCAGACAGGTTGCCCCCCCGGCATGATCGGGATGCATGTGAGTAACTGCAATCAGTTTTATATCCTGCATGGAGCGCTGTAAGGTTTGCCGGACATAGAACTCAATCCGGCTGACATCGTTTATACATCCGCTATCCAATAAAAGCAAAGCATGATTATATTCAATTATGATTATGTTTTCAATATAACCTGTCAGTATATGAATATTAAAGGTATTGGTACTTATCTTCCGGGGTGTTTCTAAAACGGGACAGGAAGTTTTCATGGCCATCTTCCTTTTTTAAGAATCTATCCCGGGTATATCCGGGTATATTAAAGTATATTACCCTTCTACAAAAGAAGGGTAATACCTTTTAATAACTATTTGTAATCTGTTTTTAATATTCTTTAAAGTTGCTTCCGGGCGCTCCGCAAATCGGGCATTTATCCGGAGCATGATTTTCAGCTACATAACCACATACCGGGCAGAGATGAAAAGATTCGGTGTCAAGATCCTGGCTGCCCTCAATAGCCTTATGAGCTTTTTTAAATAAGGCACCGTGGGCTTTTTCAGCTTCGTTAGCCAGATGAAAAGCTGCCCGGGCAGCATTGTTGCCTTCCTGTTCAGCCTCAGCAATAAACTGGGGATACATCTCAGTATATTCATAATTTTCGCCTTCAACGGCTGATTGTAAATTTTCCAGAGTGGTTTTTACCCCACCCATAATATTAAGATGTTTATGAGCGTGAATAGTTTCGGCATCAGCTACCACTTTAAATAGACGGGAAACTTTATTAAAACCTTCTTTGGCAGCTTTATCAGCAAAAGCCAGATACTTTCTGTTAGCCTGGGATTCACCTGCAAATGCACTTTGTAAATTATCTTTGGTTTTCATACTAATACCTCCTGTCAAATTAATTAACTAATGATATCATACTTGTTTCATTAATTCTAACCAATAAAAAAAGCACGGCTGGGGTTGCCGTGCTTTTCAAATAATACTACAGACGCACTTGATGAGATACTATTTCTTCATATATTTTTTCAGTTAATGCTACATAGGTGTTTGCGCGTGGATCAAGGAAATATAGAGGATCCTTTACTATGGCCGGGTTAAAACCTTCCTTCTGCAGTTTTTGCTTTAATTGTTTAAAACTATTGGTGGCATCAATTTCATCACGCAGCCGTATAAAGTAAGGCCGGGCATAAGGAGGAAGTTTTTCGGTTACAAAGGTGGCAAAAGCTTCCCAATCTATTTCAGCACCCTCCAGTAGCTTTATGGCCACCATTCCGCAACGACCCTCCATTCCAGGGACTTCTACTCCGTATACATTGACATCTTCCATATTCCCAAAACGATTTATTATGTTTGAAACTTCGTTGGTAGAAACATTTTCGCTTTTCCAGCGGAAGGTATCACCAAGGCGGTCAACAAACGAGAAGTAATCATTTTCATGCATTTGTACCAAATCACCAGAATCAAAATACTCGTCGCGGTCTCTGAATATATTACGGCGAATCTTTTCCTTAGTAGCTTCAGGATTATTAACATAACCGGCAAAACGATTGAGTTCATTTATTTCACATAACAATAAGCCGGTCTCTCCGGGCTGGCATTTAACCGCCCAGCCATTTTCGTCCTTTTCAATCTCATCATTTAAATAATCATAGCGTACGATTTCACCCTGTCTCATTCCCGCCAGATTCAAGTTCCCGCACATGCCGGGGATTTGCTCAACATTGAGGAAAGAACCAACTCCTTCAGTTGCACCATAAACTTCGTAGATATATTCAATATTAAAACGTTTTCGGAAAGGTTCCATAAGGTCGCCGCGCATACCGTTTCCGGTTACAAAGTGCAGCGGATTATCAGTATCATTCGGGCGGGGTGGCTGGTTATAGACATAGCGGCATAGCTCTCCAACATAAATAAATATACTTACTCCATATTTACGCACTTCATCCCAAAAGGCCCGGGCAGAGAATTTTCTCCGTAATACCATGGTTCCGCCTGAAACTATAAGTGATGAAAAACCAATATCGAAACCGCTATTATGATATAGGGGCAATACCATGTATTGTATGTTTTCGGGAGTTATACCTCCATACAGAGGGAACAGATTACCCAGAATCAGCCAGCGCTTTTGTGTAACCGCAGTAGCCTTGGGGAATCCGGTAGTACCGGAGGTATAAATATATACAATTACATCATCACTGCTGATGGTCAACGTAGTGCCGGGATTTGAATCAGGCATGGAATTCAGCAAGTCATTTAATGACTCTATTGATGGAAGGAGATTAATAGATCGATTTTCATTTTCTAAAAATACTCTGGCTCCGGGTAGTAATTTTACTTTATCAGCTATCTCCTGATAAGCAGGTAACAGTTCATGCCCCAATATTAATGATGCGGCACCACAAATGGACAGAGCGTGAGCTAAAACTTCGCCTCGAACTCCATTGTTAATCAGAGAGACAATTACCCCTAATTTACTAAGACCAGCAGCAGCAATTAAAAATTCCGGGCGGTTCTCCATGAGCAGGGCTATAACATCTCCCTTTACGAAACCCTGACTGGCAAAATAATTGGCATAACGGTTGGCCAGACGGTTAAATTCTCCATAGGTAATAATTCGGTCCTCAAAAATTAGCATTGGATGTTCCGGTTGTGCAGCGGCTGTCGTTCAAGCTCCGAACCAAGTGACATATTAATTGACTGACGTAAAGCCATGATATTTTCCAAATAGTTGGGTGCACTTATGGTACTTTCCATTATGGATAACACCTCCCGGGTTAATTTTTACAATTGTGAAAAGTATAACTCTTGATATAGTATTGGTTATATCAACCCCCCGAAAATATTTATTTAGCGTTTGGAATGTTAAACAATGAATTCTATTTGAATTTGGGGTTATCCTGCCCTAAAATAACCAGAGGGGATTATGTTAATAATGGTCCTCATAAAAAAACTTTCTATTAAAGGGAATAAATTATTATTTAAGCGAATTATTTTGGATTAATTCCACAAACAATTTTGCCAGATGGGGATCAAACTGTATGCCGGCGAATCGGAGTATCTCTTCCAGAGCATCTTTTTTACTCATGGCTTTGCGATAAGGACGATCGCTGGTCATGGCATCATAACTGTCGGCCAGGGAAAGGATTCTGCATTCCAACGGAATTTCATTTTCTTTTAATCCAGCCGGATATCCCTGCCCATTCCACCACTCATGATGTTTAAGTATCCAATCAGCTATAGGGACCAGCTCCGGAGCAGAAAGAGCAATTCGATAGCCAATTTCACTATGACGGCGCATTTCCTGAGTTTCCTGAACAGTTAAGGGACCCGGTTTAAAAAGAATATGATCAGAAATACCTACCTTGCCTATGTCATGAAATTCAGCCAGGAGTTTTAAATCTGTAATCCGGTGTTCAGGTAAATTAATGTGTTGAGCCATTAAGACAACTATTTCACGTAACCGGCCGGTATGTTTTTCAGTAATATAATCACGGGCTTTTAAAGTGGTCATTAAGGTCTGGACAATTGCACTACGGGCACTTTGGCTGCTGTGCAGTTTCTCGCGATACATGTTATTATCCGCAATTTGAAAAACTTCGTTCATAGTTAATTCAGGGTTATTCCGAATAGCAAATCCAATAGATAAACTAATCGGTATATCTGGTGTAGAAGAATTATACCGATGTACTGCCGTTTTTATACGACTATAAGCTGACTCCAGGTTATTGGCATTGCAACCTGGTACTAATATGGCAAATTCATCGCCTCCAATTCGGGCCACCACATCATCAGCTCGAAAACAGGACTTTAGTAATTTAGCTACCTGTATTAGCAACCGGTCCCCGGCTTCATGTCCCAATGTGTCATTAACCAGTTTCAATCCGTCTACATCACAGATAATTAATCCAATTAGTTTATGACGACTTACTTCTAAACGCTTAACCTCTTCTTCAAAATAAGTACGATTATAAAGAGAAGTTAATGTATCATGCAGGCTCATATATTTGAGTTGTTCCTCAAACTGCTTACGATCACTTATATCCCTAATAGTTTCAACTGCACCGGTTATATTTCCATTAGAATCATATAAAGGGGAGGCTTTTGCCCATATATACGCTCCCTCGCCTCCGTTAAGTTTAGGAGCAGTTACCTCAGTATATAAACTGTCTCCCTCCTTTATTATAAAAGGATATCTTGCTTCCAATTCATGGAGAGGAAGAGTTAAACAATCTGAAAGCATAGGTCTTGGATAACCGTAAAAGGGAATAGAATGAGCATAATTCTTTTGCCCTAATATTTGGTGGGGAGGAAACTGGGTCATTTCTACAATAGCCTTATTCCAGGCAATTACCTCTTTATCCTGATTAATAACAAAAGTAGCATCAGGTAAAAATTCAATAATATCCAGTAAATATCGGTTAGTTAAGCGTAACTGGTCTTCCATTAACTTTCTTTCCGTAATATCCCGGGCAATTCCCTGCAGAGCATAAGCGCGTCCATTTTTGCTCAGTTGCCGCACCCGTAATTCCAGAGGAACATGAGCTCCATCTTTAGCAACTATATCCAGTTCATAATTGATGCTGGAATTTTCATCAGTAATATTGGCCAGTATATCTTCAATAAGATATATGTAGTCCGGAGCCACCAATTCACGAAAATTAATGTTGGCCAAATCAGCCAGAGAGTACTTAAAAACACTTTGAGCAACTTTATTTAAAGAGACAAAATTACCATAGAGATCGAGGATAAAAATAACATCATTGGCATTTTCGAATAGATCCATATAGAGATCCTGGCTTTCAATTAAAGCAGACTCTATAGTTTTACGCATACTAATATCCATGAAATTCCCCAGCACAGCCCGGTTGCCCATGTATTCCACAGAGGTTACAGTTTCCAGGATCCACTTTACTTCACCGTTATGCTGGATAATCCTATATTCATAAGGATGAAATAAAGCCCCCTTCAACATACTTATAGATGATTTTCTTACGAAATCTCTGTCATCAGGTAAAATTAGATCACATGTGGGCCGTCCGATTAGTTCACTTTCTGAATAACCGGTTAATTTTTGGAACTGTTCGTTAACCAAAACAAAAAGCCCTTTTTGTACTATATATAAGCCTATAGGTGAACTGCTGAATAATGCTGATAAAAATTCATCCGAATGTACTTTAGTCGATGAAATCATTTTCATATCTCTCCCCGAGCTGTTTATAACAGCTATGTAATAACGACGCATCAACTCATTAAATTATTATAATTCTTCATTAAAAAAAAGAATTCCTGCATAAACAGGTAATGTTTGTAAAATTGTTCGATAAACTGTGAATTTTGAGGGCACAAGGGGAGCGGTATATTTATATAATCATACTAAAAATATAGACATTTTCAGCAGTCTCGGACGGTTCCCCTAAATAAAGGTTAATACTCCGACACCAATACCGCTTATCAACAGACCGGCAATAAACACCCCGATAGAAATACTTAATAAAGCCGGCCAAAATTTAAGGCGTAAAAAAGAAGCAGCCAGGGCGCCAGTCCAGGCTCCGGTTCCGGGCAGGGGTATGGCAACAAAAATTATTAAACCCAACCATCCCCAGCGTTGTATTTCTAAATTTAATTTGTCTCCTCCGGCTAAACCCTTCTTATGAACCCAGGCATGCAGACGGGGGATTCTTTTCAACCAGTTTATTACTACCGACATTCCCAGAAGAATAAAAGGGATGGGAATAATATTACCTATTAAAGAAAGTAAAAAAGTTTCTTTAATTGATAATCCCAGTGCCAGACCCAAAGGAATAGCACCGCGAAGTTCCAGTACCGGAGTGGCAGCAGTAATTAACACCAGCCATTGTTCGTGAAGCAAAGTATTACACCCTTCCCCGACAAAATCTTTAATAAAAAGACTGATTGTCTTCTATTTTAAACAATAAAAGCTTTGGCTTAAAGGGCTTGTTCAATATAAATTATCCGAAAAATAAAAAGGCCCGAAAACGGACCTTTTAAAATCTTTGCAACATACTAAATAACTCGATTTGCACAGTAAGAATAAAACACGCTCCTGAGTTATCGAATGTTATTGAGCAGAAATAGTATTAAGCTCTGCGGCGGCCTCGGTAAACTGTGCTGCCATATCTGCCAGCGATCGTGAAGTAGCCAACTGCATTTCGGTTTGCCGACCGATTTCATCCAAACTGCCAGCTGATTTCTCAGTACTGGAAGATATACTTTCCACCTGCCTGACCATTTCATCGGTAGAAGCCAGTATTTGCTCTAAGGCAGCTGATAATTCCTGGATGGCATTATCAATTTGTACCGCTCCCTGTTCAATTCCTATGAACATTCGCTGGGTGTCTTCTACTGCTTCTACCTGCTGATTCTGGATTTGTGTAGCTTTATCAATCTCTTCAACCGTAGAAGCCATACCATTGATTATTTCATTAATCAATCGGGTAATATTTTGAGCAGCTTCTCCGGATTCTTCAGCCAGTTTCCGTACCTCCTCTGCAACTACTGCAAAGCCCCGCCCGGCTTCTCCGGCGCGGGCAGCTTCGATAGCAGCATTTAAAGCCAGCAAATTAGTCTGATCAGCAATACCCCTGATCAAAGTAACTATATTTTGGATTTGCTCCGACTTGTCTCGTAACAAATGAACCTCTTTTTGAACTGACAATTGTGCTTTGGTATTATGAGTAACGAATTCAGTTTGCTGCTCAATTGCGGTAAGGCCTTTTTCAACAATATTTCTGAATTTTGAAGATTGTTCAGTAACCTGTTCAACATTATGACCGGCAGAGTTAAGCGCCTGAGACATTTGGCGGGCAACCTCCGAGGTTTGGTTGGCATAAGAAGCTGATTCAACAAAAGCTTGGCTTAATGACTCAATGGAAGCATAAACCTGTTCAGCCGCCTGTCCGCCTTCAGTGGCCGAAGCCAGTAATTCTTCAGAACTGGCTGCCAGCATCTCTGACTTCTCTGCAACACCTTTTGCGACTTTATTAAGATGTTCAGCCTGGTTTTCAGCTGTCTTTTGTCCACTTATAGCCATTTGGGCTATTTTATGCGTGAAATTAGTTACCAGAGCTGCCATAATTCCAACCAGGATGAAATCACTGTAGCGTACCAACATTATGGAAGCCCGATTAGCTTCAGGGACTAATTCCGGTATGAGAGCAACGAGGACAGCGTGAGCAATAATGACAAGAATGGTGCATATTACAGTAACGAAAACTTCACTATAAATTATGCTGGCGACAATCAATATGTAGAAGTTGACATAAACCTCAGGGGAAGCAGAAACAAATCCATCATATATACACAGCATAATAGCAATAGCGCCCAGAACGGCAAATCTGCTGGAGCGATGTTCCGGATAACGCCTAACATAAAAGTATACTCCCAGATAGATTAACGCAGATACTGACGCACAAATAAAAATAGTTGACAGACTTAAGTAATTGCGACCCGAGAAATAAGCCAGCAGGGTGGCCATATAACCGAGAATAATAGCTGCAAGTGCTGCAACCAAAACTAACCGGTGCCTTTGGAACGCAAGCAGATTACTGTCTTCCATACATTTCACCTTCCATAACGTAAAATTCAAATAACTTCAATTCGAAACTTTCTGACTATGAAAATTATAACATATTCTGGTGATTTAAAAGCAAATATTGACAATAAATTCTAAATTATAAGGAAAAGCAATAAAAATCATCAAATTATGGTAATTATCCAAATACTATAGTTTTATATAACTGGTTTATAACGCAGTTAAAACTTAAATATAACGCTACTAATGTTACAAATTAGAAAGAGGAGAGAAAAGTCTTCCAATAATTTAGAGGGGGCTTGTTACAAGTGACAATTAAAATGGTAAAACGCCCGGCTGAATTCATGGTAAATGCCTCACTAAATGCCAATAGCGACATGCAAGGCTTCCTGGAATTTGTACCCAATGGAGAAAAAGCTCAATTTAGCAGTCTGATGGAGCTAATGACTCTAATGCAGGCAAAAATTACTCAATATGGTTTCCCTCAGTCTACGACAACTATACGAACCTGGGATGAAAAAACAGACCAGGGGAAATGAAGGTGCTAGATATGCAGAAAGACGGAAGTCGAGAAAGCCAATCTGATAATGCCATTTTCCTGATTCAAATTCAGTATCGTCACAACAGCAGCTGGCAAGGCCGGATTGTGTGGTTGGATAAAAAGCAAACCTTGGTTTTTCGCAGTTTTCTGGAACTGGTAATGTTGATAAAAGAAGCTCTGGGAGGGGCGGACGCTGTTGACCATGTAACAGATTGGGGAAAACACAAGGAAGTATTATAGATGCTCTTTGTGTAAAAAAATGGAGGTGGTTAACTTAGTAATCTGATTTGTGAAGCATAGCAAAAAACATCTGGTTAAATACGGGGGGAATACACTGAAAGCCAAAAATCAGGAGTATAAGTAATCCTGCACGGATTCTTATATTGTTGAGTTGGCCGATATGAAGTGAAAGGAGAAAGCTATGAAGCTAAGACCCAGTAAACATTGGGCTTTAATAATCGCATTGATGTTTGTGTTCAGTATGTTTCCGGGATATGGCATGGCTGAGGATATTCAACCATCCGCCAGTTTAATGGAAACAGCGAATCCGCCGTTAGATATCGGTGAAGTTTCGGGTAACAATCAGGGTGGCGGACAAACAGACTTAACCACGCAGGCAAATCCGGAAGATTCGGGGGATAATCCTGGTGATAATCCGCAGGAAATCTTGGAAGACCAGGATGATAATACTAGTGACAATGAGAGAGAAGACCTGGGTAATCCCATATTCTCAAATGCTCCAGCGACTCCTGCTTTGACAACCTATACGGTATCCTATGTGGCAAATGGAACCAGCTTACGGGAAGAAAAGGTTGTATCAGATCAGGCCATAGGAACCGAAATAGTTGAAGCAGCAGTTGAAATCGAAGGATACACAGCTGATGAGCCTACCAAATCTTTAAAACTTACGGAAACCGGGAATGTAATTACTTTCAACTACACTGAAGTTGAAGGTCCGCAGGAGATGCCTGCTGCTATTACCTTAACTGCAACAGATGAGGGAACTATCGTTACATTATCGGCAGATGCCGGAGTGTTACCTGCCGGGACAATTCTTTCGGCAAGACTTTTGTCTGAAGAAGAAAAGCTTGACTATCTCAGTGCATTAGAGACCGAACAAGGCGTAACTTTATATCAGTCGATGGCCTTTGATATTACCTTGCTAGATGAGCAGGGGAATGAAATACAACCAGCTGGTGAAGTTACAGTCAGTTTCTCCAATGTTGAATTTGCAAGTGCAAATGATGAGATATTAGTTTATCATTTCGAACCCTTAGAGGCGAAAGCTTCCAAAAGCAGGTTAGCAAGCAATCCTCACAAGGGTAAGAAGATTGCTGGCGGATTTAAGATCAGCAACAAGCTGGCAAGGTTAAATGGAAAACAAGTCACATTTAACACGGAACACTTCTCTATTTACCTCGTTGGTACTAATGATTTCTCAGCAACCTATAATTTCTACATTGGGTCTCAACTGGTTGATACACAAATTATTGTGAACAATGGTTCATTAGTTGAACCGGCAACCCCGGAGAAGCAGTCAGGCAAAAGATTTATTGGCTGGTATGTAGAAGATGCAGAGGAAAAACTTGAGTTTGGAGTACCGGTTAATGTAACTGTAACCGAGAGTAAAACTGTTAATGCGGTATTTGGTGATGTGTATTATGTTTACTTCGTATATGACAGTTCTGTTGACGGAATAGATAATAGTGATGTTATTTCCACCAAAGAAGTAGCTCCTTCTGCTATGACTAATGCAAATGATGTTCCCCTGGTTGTTAATATTCCGGGGAAAGCATTTTCGCATTGGTCTGCAAGCATAGGGGGAAATGCTTTTGACTTTAACACTCCCATTATACAAGATACAACCCTATATGCGGTGTTGGATGATCGCTGGGAGGTCACCTTTGATACGCAAGGCGGAAATGTATTGCTGCCTAAATATGTTGTTAATGGCGGAACTTTGGGAACCGTTGAAACTCCTGCAAGACCAGGGTACGCCTTTGTGGAATGGAACACTGAAGCAGATGGGACAGGTACTCCCCACAATGCATTTTCAGTTATCACGGAAAATGTTAAGCTATATGCCATTTGGCAGGCTAATACCAATGCACAGTATACGGTTGTGTATTGGCAGGAAAATGCTAATGATGATGGATACACCTACAAAGAAAGTATAACGAAGACAGGAACAACAGGAACTCCGGCAGCATTCGACAATAAAACTTACACAGGATTTACTTTTAATACAACTAAAACCGATGAAGCCAGTGTCAATATTGCCGGAGATGGTAGCACGGTTCGTAATGTTTATTATGACCGGAATGAATGGAGCTTAAATTTTTACAGAAATAGTACGCTGCTTTTGAGCTACCAAAGTATCAAATATGGACAGGATACAGAATTTTGGTGGAATCAGGCAGTAGCTCAATATCCGCAATATCTCTGGGCTAATAGCATAAATGGAAGCACATATTATTCAGCTCCTCCAGCAATGCCAGATGCAGACCTGTCGTTATACGGAAAAAATGCAGGAAACTATAATTATGAAATCCATTATTTAGAGAATACAGCTCCTTATGCAGCTATCAAATCACCCTTTAAATTTAATGGCCCCGCATCTTTGCAACTAACTCCCGAAGACTATATTGCAATAAAGGGTTTCACTTTTGACAGGGTCTTGGATGATTTCGGCAGAGACAGGGTCGCAACTTTATATTATGCACGGAATTCATACATCATTACTTTTACCCCGAATGATGGTAATGTAAGTCAATCAACCGGAACGATACCCTACGAACAAGATATCTCTGGATATGCATTGACAAGCTACACTGAAAATGTTACAACGCGTTCAGACGGATATATTTTCAGCGGTTGGTATACTACTGAAGGTACATTTGAAGGCAGCGAATTTACGTTCACAGGAGCTTTAATGCCGGCAAACAACCTAATTCTTTTCGCCAAATGGGTTGCCCCTGTTCATAACGGAATAGCTTACTTAACAACAGATACAACTGGTGGATCCAATAGCATCCCCGTTAACCATGGTGATAAAATTAATGAAGGCGATTTAGAAAAGGAAATACCAGAGGGTTTAACGGAGAGTGATTTCCTTGGATGGTATTGGTATGTCGATGGAGTATTTGTGCCATTTGATTTTAATATGCCTGTGTATACTGACCTGGAGCTATATCCGGTATGGAATGTCCAAATCTACACGGTAACTTACGATGTGAATGGTGGAACTGGCAGCATTACTGATACTAATAATTACTATATGGGTGCAGCGGCGTCTGTTTTATCACCTGATGGCGTCACCCCACCAAACGATAAGGTGTTTACCGGTTGGAAAGATCATAGCGATAAAATCTATTATCCAAATCAAAAACTAATTATCACTGGTAACATGACATTAAGTGCTCAGTGGGGGGATATTGTACCAGAAACCCAGCTGACCTATCATGGCAACGGTGGCTTTACAACATCCAACCAAAACCAAATAGTTTATCCATTAGTTAACAACCAGACCCACACAGTTTTACCAGAAGATACTTTTAGCCGTGAAGGCTACGAGTTTACCGGGTGGAACACTCAAGCTGATGGGCTAGGAACAATATTTAATCCTGGCGATGAAATCATCGTTGATAATAAGGAGCCGGTTCAAAACGAACTGTATTGCCAATGGATGGCCAGAACAGACATCAGCTATATCGTAGAATACGAGCTGGCAGATGGCACCAAACTTGAAGCTGACAAAGAAGTAAGCGGTCAGACCTTCGGTACAACCGTAACCGAAACTGCAGAATCCATAACCGGCTACACTGTAGACGAAAACAGCAAGAGCCTGGTACTGGCAGCAGAAGGCAATGTAATTACCTTCACCTATGCGGCCAGAACAGACATCAGCTATATCGTAGAATACGAGCTGGCAGATGGCACCAAACTTGAAGCTGACAAAGAAGTAAGCGGCCAGACCTTCGGTACAACCGTAACCGAAACTGCAGAATCCATAACCGGCTACACTGTAGACGAAAACAGCAAGAGCCTGGTACTGGCAGCAGAAGGCAATGTAATTACCTTCACCTATGCGGCCAGAACAGACATCAGCTATATCGTAGAATACGAGCTGGCAGATGGCACCAAACTTGAAGCTGACAAAGAAGTAAGCGG
>Ga0209510_1001099_pt1 | contig 32153 bp, 30 predicted proteins | sample BiotimSIPDNA_FD_185749 | JGI IMG/M metagenome (GOLD analysis project Ga0209510, IMG submission 185749) | Anaerobic biogas reactor microbial communites from Washington, USA - Biogas_R1 time_0 SIP DNA (SPAdes) (version 2) | ecosystem: Engineered > Bioreactor > Anaerobic > Unclassified | place...
CATCAGCAGGTAGAGCCCCACTGTGATCAGCGCCCAGCGCTTGGGCAGCAGGAAACCCGTCAGGAAAACCGCCAACAGGCCCAGGTTGATGGGCACCAGGGGCATGGGGATGACGATTTGGGAGAACACCGTGGTCAGCGCAATCATCAGCGCAGACAACAGCATGGCGCGCACCTGGCTGCGCCGCAGAGACCTGGAGGTTCCAAAAGCTTCTTGACTCATGAGCCCATTATAGGGCTTCACCCGATAAAATCAAGCCATTGGTTGATGCCTGAAGCCCGGTTATAAGCCCACCAGCACATCAATGAGCACCAGCAGGTCGTCGATGTTGATGTCCGGCGATCCCTGTTCCCCAGCCAAATTGGCGTTGTCCTCCGCGGCGAGGGGCGTCTTGTGGATTAAAAAGTTCAGGACGCTGATCAGGTCTTTGGTGTTGATGTCTTCATCGTCATTGGCATCCCCAGGCAACAGGGGCCTGGTGATGGAGACCTGGCAGCTGGCCGCCTGGCCGCTGCTATCTTGGGCCCAGACACGCACCGTCACCAGGCCAGGCGCCCGGGCGGTGAAGCGGCCGGACGGATCGATCGCGGCCAGCTCCGGGTCATCAACGGACCAATGAAGGGGGATGCCGCTTGCTTCTTCCGGCGCAAGCACCGCCTGGACACTGTCACCGCATCGCACAGAGGTGGGCAAGATGATGCTGAGGGTTGCGGTTGGGGGCGGGAGGACTGAAAACGCCTTCTTCAATGGCATCTCTGCACCCAGGCTGTCCGTAAACCTGATGACAATTTTAGCGCTGCCGCTGGTTTCGGGCATGAAATCGGCGCTGCCATCAGCGAGATGATCCATATCAACCCTGGTTTCCCTGCCATCTTCCGTGGTGACCACAAGGCAGGCGGTGACGGTATATGGCGGCAGTCCGCCTGTGAGCACCCAGGTGGCTGTGATGCTCTCCCCCAGATGGATGGTCTCATAGGTTAAGGTGATGTCACCGGTCAATGCATCCGTATGCCTGGTCGCTTCGCACAGCGTGCAGTGGGCAGTGTGAGCGCCGCCCGTGCCTGGGGTCCAGCTGAACTGGTGGGCCTGGGCTTCCAGGAAATCACATGCGCTGCAGCTGCGCTGATGCTGCCCGTCTGCCGTGTCCTGCCAGCCGGACAAGCTGTGTTTCCCGGTAGGCGGAACCGCTTGTCCCCTGTAGGCATGCTGACAGGCTGAGCAGGCATACACCGTGAAGCCCGGGTCCGTACAGGTGGGGGCCTGCACTCTGGCAGCATAGACGCATTTGCCCTCCTGGACCTCATCACAGCCTGTGCAGCGGCGCAGGTGAGCGCCGGGCTTGTCTTCCAAAGGATGCCAGGAGCCCCAGGGATGCGGCAGTTGTTCAGCATTTTCTACTTCATAGGTGTATGAACAAACCGGACAGGTGAAGGTGGTGACGCCTGGCTCTGAACAATTAGGGGCCGTGGGGACACCCGGGCCGAACTGGCAGGCTTCGGAGGCCGTTGTACTGCAGTACAAACAGTCCCTGGCATGGAAAACCGGCGGTCCCATCTGGGTGGTCCAATCCCCCCAAACATGCCCCAGCGCCCCGCCCTCCGTCACTGCACCAACATGATTGCAGTCCCGGCAGGTATAGGTGATGTAGCCATCCTGAAGGCACGACGGTGGTGTGCTGATGCCGTCATCATAGGCGCAGGGCTTTGTGTCAGTTGTCTGGCAGTCGACGCAGCTCCGGGTGTGGTAGCCGGGTCTGCCATTGACAGGCCGCCAGGCGCCCCAGGCATGCTCCAGGACCTCGCCATCAGGGACAGTATGCACAAATTTGCACAGTGTACAGGTCCGGGTGATGAAACCTTCCCGGGTGCAGGTGGGCGGCGTTTTGACCTCTGTATCAAACACACAGGCTTCTTCCTGGGACGCAGTGCAATTCTTGCAACCGTGGCTGTGAAAACCGGAGGTGCCGGCGGCAGGTACCCAGGCAGCCCAGGCATGGTCTAGCTGTTCGCCATTCATTTCAACGCGGACATGCCCGCAGGCTGTGCAGGTGTATGTGATGAACCCCGCCTGGGAGCATGTGGGCGGCGTTGCCACGCCAGCATCAACGCAGGGCGCAGCCTGAACCTCATCACAGCCTGTGCAGCTGCGCTGGTGGGTGCCGGGCTTGTCCTCCAAAGAATGCCAGGAGCCCCAGCTATGCGGCAGTTGTTCTGCATTTTCTTCCGTGTAGGCATATAAACAAACCTGACAGGTGAAGGTGGTGACGCCTGGCTCCAAACAGCTGGGGGCTGTGGGGACACCCGAACCGAAGCGGCAGGCTTCGGAGGCCGTTGCAATGCAGCGCAAGCAGTTTCGGGTGTGGAAAATGGGCGGCCCCATCTGGGTGGTCCACGCTCCCCAGGCATGCCCCAGCGCCGCGCCCTCTGTCACTGCATCAACACGTTCGCAGTCCCGGCAGGTATAGGTGACGTAGCCATCCTGAAGGCACGTCGCTGCTGTCTTGATGCCGCCATCAAAGGCGCAGGGTTTTGAATCGGCTGTCTGGCAGCTGGTGCAGATCCGGGTGTGGTAGCCAGCTTTGCCGATAACAGGCTGCCAGGCGCCCCAGGCATGCTCCAGGCCCTCGCCATCAGGGACAGTATGCACGAATTTGCACAGTGTACAGGTCCGGGTGATATAACCTTCTCGGATGCAGGTGGGCGGCGTTGTAACCCCCGTATCAAACACACAGGCTTCTTCCTCTGACGCAGTGCAATCCATGCAACCGCGGCTGTGAAAACCGGGGGTACCGGCGGCAGGTGCCCAGGCAGCCCAGGCATGCGACAGCTGTTCGCCATCCATTTCAACGCGGGCATGCCCGCAGGCTGTGCAGGTGTATGTGATGAACCCCGCCTGGGAGCATGTGGGCGGCGTTGCCACGCCATCACCATCAACGCAGGGCGCATCCTGAACCTCATCACAGCCAGTGCAGCTGCGCTGGTGGATGCCGGGATCGGCTTCCAGTGGATGCCAGGAGCCCCAAAGATGTGGCAGCTTGTCGGTTTCTTCGACGATCAGGGGGTGTGCGCAGGCTTGACAGGTAAAGCGTGTGTAACCCGCTTGTGCGCAGGTAGGCCCAATGACCTGTTTGTCGCCAAACAGGCAGATTTCCTCCGTGACATCCCTGCATCTGGTGCAAATGCCGACATGGCGGGGGGTGGCAGGGTATGAACTCTCCACGGCCTGCCATCCGGCATGCTGGTGCTCGAGGCGTTCTGTCATATCGCTGAGATAATGAAAGGAGCATTCGGCGCAGGAATAGCTCGTGAAGCCGGCCGCTTCACAGGTTGGATCGGTGACGATGCCACCCTCAAAACTGCATGCATTGGTCTGACTGTCGCTGCAGTTGGTGCAAATCCTGGTATGGTTTGCCCGCTCCTGGGTGTTGCCCTTGTCCGGAAGCCAGCCACCATACAGATGAAGGCCTGTTGGTTCCGTAAGTTCCATTTGTTTCGTCCTGCCGCAGACCGTGCAGATACAGGTAGTATAGCCCTTGTCGATACAGGTAGGCGGCACCACCTCCTGCGCTTCAAGGGCGCACAGCGCCAACCGGGACACGCCGCAGGCGGCGCAGTGCAGATGGTGGGCAAACTGGCCGTCCAGGCCGCTTTCCGATTTCTGAGCCTCCCAGTCATGTGGCAATGCGGCTTCCGTTCTGCCACAGGCACAAGCCAGGCTGTGGGTTTCACCGTCTGGATCTGCCGTACAGGCCATCGCATGGTTGACTGGAAGCGAAACCTTGCACACCAGATCAAAGGGCGCTCCCCCATCCGGCGTCACGGTGACCGTCGCCACGATATCAATGGCGTCCGACTGCACGTCCTGGCTGATCAGATAGCTGTAAAGATAAAGCCCTTGCTGTGTGCCTTTTGGGATTTTGTTGTTTTCTTGCAACTCATCACAGGTGTTGTCGAATACCAGGCCCTCCCCAGTGACAGATCTGTAAGTAATACAGATGTCCACGTCCTCAAAGGGGTTGTAATACTCCAATTCCGGCTGAACCCATTTCCCGTGAGTCAAATCATCAGGCACCTTCAAGATTGCCGTCACCCCTTCTGCCGCTGCGATCATTCCAGTGCGGGCAGGAAGCAGACTGATGAGCATCAGGGCGCACAGGAGCAGGGCAAGGGTTCTTTTCATGGGGACCTCCTCTGACTTGTGTATTTTAGTTTACCAATGATGCGATATATAAATTTGTTCAAATCAAACCAGCCAAAGTGAGTATAAATAAACACCAACCGGTCAATTACCAGAGGTCTGTTTCCCTCGCAGTGCAATAGAACAAGCCAATCAAGGACTGCGTTATTGGCGCAGCAAAAACCAGGTCTTTCACCATTTAAATTGCCTTTCGATGGATGATTCCAGGGCGCCGGGGTGTTCAGTTGCTATGTATATCCTTTGCGTAAGACCAACATTATTCTAATTGATTGAGTGAAGATGTCAAGACAAAATTCGAGATTATATGCATTTTGCTGATTGAGATTTTCGTTGACTTTTTTCTCCAATGTTCGTTCATGCTGCTTTGCACTTCTACCTGGTCTTTTATATCCCAATTTGCGTTGTAGGCAGTTGTACTCTATCTGACAGACTCACGCTTGAGATTGGCGATGGTACTCGCAAAACCGCGCTTCTTGCCTGCTCTCTCTTCCATTCTACAGATAAACGAGGCACCTTCGTACCTCGTTTCATCCCCTATTTGTGTCGCCTAGGGCGACATGGATTTTAGTATTACATGAAATTCTTTTCGTAAATCATCCGTACGCCCTTCAAGGTGAGCAGGCTGTCCACATGCATGATGGCGTCACTCTGGGAGGCCACGGCATTGGCGAAGCCCCCGGTGGCCACCACGGTGACCTCCTCCTCCCCCATCTCCTCCTTCATGCGGCCCACCAGGTAGTTCACCTGGCCCACATAGCCATACAGGAGGCCGGACTGGAGGTTGCTGATGGTGCTGCGGCCGATGACCTTTTCCGGCAGGTTCAGTTCGAAATGGGGCAGCTTGCTGGTGCCGGTAACCACCGCCTCCCGGGCCAGGCGCACGCCGGCTAAGATACAGCCCCCCAGGAAATTGCCCCGGCCTGAGAGGGCGCCAAAGCTGGTGGCGGTGCCAAAGTCGATGAAGATGCTGGGGGAGCCGTAGAGGCCATAGGCCGCCACGGCGTTGCAGATGCGGTCGCTGCCCAGCTCCTTGGGGTTCTCGTAGAGGTTGTTGATGCCGGTTTTCAGCCCCGGCTCCACAAAATGGGGGGTGACGCCGAAGTAGTCGTCGCACATGTGCTCGATGGTGAAGTTGATGGAGGGCACCACGGAAGAAATCATGATGCCTTCAATCACTTCCACAGGCAGCTTGACCTGGTCAAACATGCTGATCATCTTGATGCCGTACTCGTCGGAGGTGTAGCTGGTGTTGGTGGAAATCCGCCAGGACTTCACCAGCTCCCGGCCTTCAAAGACCGCTGTTTTAATGTTGGTGTTGCCAATGTCCATGACCAGGATCATCTGTGCGTCTCCTATCAGCTTGTTTTTTTCTGTGCGTGCAGCAGGGCCCCTGCGATGCTGGACCCCAGCAGGGTGCAGATGCCGGCTTCAGCCAGGCCCTGGACCCCCACCAGCAGCACGGCAAACAGCAGGGGGTTGGCCGTGCCGATGCCGGCAGCGATGTTCTGGACGGCCTCGGTATGGAAGAAGAAGAGCAGGAACATGCTCATGAAGAAGAGGGTGTTGAGCAGGGCGCCGGACAGGCTGGACAGCACCAGGGACAGGTTCCGGTTGACCCTGGCCCGCTGCAGCCCCTTGTAGATCAGGCCGCCAAGCCAGCCCATCAGGTTGCGGGTTATCACCGTGGTGACAAAGAGGCCCACCGGGTTGTAGGTGAGCAGGATGGCGCCCAGGGGGTCTTTGCCAAAGGCCTGGGCAAAGCTGGTGAGGCCGAAGACCGCCCCCAGGATGGCGCCGGCGGCAGGCCCCAGCACAATGGCGCCGATGATCACCGGCACCTGCATGATGGTCATGGAGAGGGCGCCGATGCGGATATAGCCCAGGCCGGTTACCTCCAGCAGCAGCAGGATGGCTGCCAGGATGGCCAGCTGGACCAGGTAGAGGGTGCGTCCGCGGGTTTTCCGTGTCTGTGTCATGTTGTCCTCCGTTCAGGCTCGCTGTGGATGCCCTACGTTCTTTGGGGGAAGGTTGCAGTCCGGCTCCATGTGGATACCGGCAAAAGGATGATAACAAAGGCCAAAAGGCATGTCAATTCCGGGAATCTGTCAGGTGCCCGGCCGCCAGCTGTTTCAGGTTCAGGGCGGCCGCATACACCGCGTTCTTCCGGTGGCCCGCCTGAATCAGCGCCGCCTGGGCTTCCCGCAGGCCCGCGCCTTTAGTGACCTGGTCCACCAGCAGCGCCTCCAGGGAGAGGGGGTCTTCAGTGGCCGGGCTTGCCGCCGGGGGCAGGGCCAGCACCAGGGCAAACTCCCCCCGCAGCAGGCCTTCCTCCTGCTGGAAGGCCGCCAGCACGGATTCGACGCTGCCGTTAAGGGTCTGCTCGTGGACTTTGGTCAATTCCCTGCTGACGGATATGCTGATGCCGGGGTAGATGGCGGCAATGGCGGTGAGGAGGGCCAGGACCCGGTGGGGGGACTCATACAGCACCGCCAGGGGCGGGCCCTGCTGCAGGGCTGCCAGACGCTCCTTCAATTCCGATTGCTTCCTGGGTAAAAAGCCGTAAAAGGCGAAGGACGCTTCCTCAAAGCCGCTTTTGGACAGGGCGGCAGCCATGGCGCTGGGGCCGGGCACCACCACCACCTGAATGCCTGCCTCATGGGCCGCTGCCACCAGCCGGGCGCCGGGGTCGGAAATGGCCGGGGTGCCGGCATCGCTCACCAGGGCCACCTGCAGGGGCTGCTCCTGCATCCGGGCGATGACGGCAGCCGCCTTCACCCCCTCGTTGTGCTGGTGGTGGCTTTCCAGGGGCGTTTTAATCTGAAAGGCGGACAGCAGCTTCCGGGTCACCCGGGTGTCCTCCGCCAGGATCAGGTCCGCCTCCTTCAGGACCCGGAGGGCCCGGGGGCTCATGTCCTCCAGGTTGCCGATGGGGGTGGCCACCACGTAGAGGGTGCTCATCCTAAATCCTTTCAGCGCAGCGCAGTTTGGCGCTGCGGGCCCGGGGGTTGCGGGCCAGTTCCGCAGCGTCAGGCGCCTTGGGGAAGCCCTTGGGCAGGGTGGCCAGGGGCGTCTTGCCGCAGACACAGACGGGGGCGTCCACCGGGCAGGTGCAGGGGTTTTTCATCTTTAAGAAGGCCTGCTTCACCGCCCGGTCTTCGATGGAATGGAAGCTGATGACGCACAGGCGGCCCCCCGGCTTCAGCATCATGAACAGGTCCGTGAGGGCCTGCTTCAAGGGGGCAATTTCGTCATTCACTGCGATGCGCACCGCCTGGAAGGCGCGCCGGGCCGGGTGGCCTTCGTCCCTGCGGCGCACCGCCTTGGGGATGGCCCGGTCCACCGCCCGGACCAGGTCCAGGGTGGTCTGAAAGGGCTGCGCTGCCCGCATCTCCAGGATGATCTTGGCAATCCGGGCCGCCCAGCGCTCGTCCGCATAGTCGTACAGGGCCTGGGCGATGGTTTTTTCGCTGGCAGTGTTGAGCCAGTCCGCTGCCGTCATCCCCTGGCCCCGGTCCATGCGCATGTCCAGGGGGGCCTCCTCATGGTAGGAAAAGCCCCGCGCAGCCTGGTCCAGCTGGTGGGAGGACACCCCCAGGTCCAGCAGGATGCCGTCAAACTGCTGATTGGGATAAATGCCTGCCGCATCATGGAAATTGCCGTGGCGGAGGGTGACCCTGGGCCAGGGCGCCAGCCGCTGCCCCGCTGCTGCCAGGGCCTCCTCATCCCGGTCCAGGGCGTAGAGGCTGCAGTCTCCCTTCAGGGCTTCCAGGATGGCGGCGCTGTGGCCCCCGCCCCCCACGGTGCCGTCCAGGTAGCTGCCGCCGGGCTGTAAAGCCAAAGCCGTGATGGTTTCCTCCAGCAGCACCGGGACGTGGTGGAAGCTGTCCGGGCTCACTGGCGCAGTTCCTCAAGGCGCTTGCCCACCGTGGCCAGGATGCCTTCATTTTGCAGGATCTTTTCCTGCTCCGCCGCCACCAGCTGGGTCGGGGCCTTGGCCACAAAGCCCGGGTTGTTGAGCTTGCCCCGGCTCCGGGCGATTTCTGCCTCCAGGGCCTTGGCTTCCTTCTCCAGCCGGGCGATTTCCTTGTTGATGTCCACCAGTTCCCCCAGGGGCATCAGGGCTTCCCCGATGAGGCCTACGGCGGAAACGGTTTTTTCCTGGATGCTTTCCTCTGCGCCCAGAATCTGCAGGGATGAAGCCCCTGCCAGGCGCTGGAAATAGGGGGCTGCGGTGTTCAGCCGGTCGGACCAGCCGGGGTTGGGCTTCAGCAGAACCCGGGCCCGGAGGCCGGGCTGCACTTTGAGTTCCGTGCGCACCATGCGGATGGCCCGGATCATGTCCATGACCCCTTCCATGCGCTGGGCATCTTCCTCAAAATCATGGGCAGGAAGGGCTTCCGGCCAGTCCGCCAGCATGCAGGAGGCCTGCTCCTGGCCGGGGAGGGCCTTGTAGATCATCTCCGTCAAAAAGGGCATGAAAGGGTGCAGGAGGCGCAGGGTGGCGGACAGCACATGGTACAGCACCGCCCGGGCCTGGGCCTTGCGCTCCGGGGCGCCGTCGAAGAGGTCGGACTTGCTCAGCTCGATGTACCAGTCGCAAAACTCGCTCCAGGCGAAATCGTAGATGGCCTGGGCGGCCAGCCCCAGGTCGTTGCCCTGCAGGTGGCCGGTCACCTGACGGATGGCCTGGTTTAAGCGGCTCAGGATCCATTTTTCGTGGGCCAGCAGCTGGGTGTCGTCGATGTCCCCGGGCCGGCCTTCCATGTTCATTAGCACAAAGCGGGAGGCGTTCCACACCTTGTTGGCAAAATTGCGGGCGGCTTCGCTGCGCTCGGCGCTGACCCGCATGTCGGCCCCGGGGGCCACCCCCTGGACCAGGGAGAAGCGCAGGGCATCGGCGCCGTAAGTGTCAATCAACTCCAGGGGGTCCACCCCGTTGCCCAGGGACTTGCTCATCTTGCGGCCCTGCTCGTCCCGGACGATGCCGTGGATGAGCACGGTGTCAAAGGGCACCTTGCCCATGTGGGCGATGCCGGAGAAGATCATCCGGGACACCCAGAAGCCGATGATGTCATAGCCGGTCACCAGGGTGTTGGTGGGGTAGAAATACTGCAAATCCTCAGTCTGCTCCGGCCAGCCCAGGGTGGAGAAGGGCCAGAGGGCGGAGGAGAACCAGGTGTCCAGCACGTCCTCCTCCTGGCGCAGCCTGGAGGAGCCACAGTCCGGGCAGGTGTCCGGCGCTTCCCGGGCCACGATGGTGCGGCCGCAGGCGTCGCAGTACCAGGCCGGGATCCGGTGGCCCCACCACAGCTGGCGGCTGATGCACCAGTCCCGGGTGTTCTCCATCCAGTTGTAGTAATTTTTGGAGAAGCGCTCGGGATAAAAGGCGACCTTGCCTTCCCGGACCGCCTCCAGGGCGGGCTGGGCCAGGGGCGCCATCTCCAGGAACCACTGCTCGCTCACCAGGGGCTCCACCGTGGCATGGCAGCGGGAACAGCTGCCCACAGAGTGGGTGTAGTCCTGGGTCTTCACCAGGAGGCCCTGCTCCTTGAGGCGCTGCAGCACTTTTTCGCGGCAGGCCAGGCCCGTCAGGCCTTCGTAGTCCGCCCCGGCAGCGGCGTTCATAGTGCCATCGTCGTTCATCACCCGGAGGATCTCCAGGCCGTGGCGTCTGGCGATTTCAAAGTCGTTGGGGTCGTGGGCCGGGGTCATTTTCACGGCGCCGGTGCCAAACTCCGGGTCCACATAGTGGTCTGCCACCACCAGGATGACGCGGTTTGCCAAAGGCAGCACCACTTCCTTGCCAACCAGCTGCTGGTAGCGGGCATCCTCCGGATGCACCGCCACCCCGGTGTCCCCCAGCATGGTTTCCGGCCGGGTGGTGGCCACCACCACCCCCTCGCCGCCGTCTGCAGCCGGGTAGCGGATGTGCCAGAGGTGGGACTGCTGCTCCTCATAGTCCACCTCGATGTCCGACAGGGCGGTGCCGCAGGCCGGGCACCAGTTGATGATGCGCTCGCCCCGGTAGATACGCCCCTCCTCATACAGTTTGACAAAGACCTCGATGACGGCCTTGGAGCAGCCGGCGTCCATGGTGAAGCGCTCCCGGTCCCAGTCGCAGGAGGCCCCCAGGCGGCGCAGCTGCCGGGTGATCTGGCCGCCGTACTTCTTCTTCCATTCCCAGGCCCGCTCCAGGAAGGCCTCCCGGCCGATGTCCTCCTTGGTCAGCCCCTCCTTGGCCATGGCGTCCACGATGCGGTTCTCCGTGGCGATCGAGGCATGGTCCGTCCCCGGCAACCAGAGGGTGGGGTCCCCCAGCATCCGGTGGAAGCGGGTTAAGATGTCCTGCAAGGTGACGTCCACCGCGTGACCCATGTGGAGCTGCCCCGTGATGTTGGGGGGCGGCATCACAATGGTGAAGGGCTTTTTCCCGGGGACGCGGCGGGCGCGGAAGGCGCCGGAAGTCTCCCATTTGTCATAGATCTGCTGCTCCGCCTCCTGGGGCCGGAAGGTTTTCTCCATCTGAAATTCCTGGCTCATGTGACGTCTCCTTAAGTATCATTTCATGTCTTTGGATAATAAAGCAAAGATCGCCTCGTCCTGAAGGACGGGCGACCCCGTGGTACCACCTTGCTTCGCGGTTTGAAAAACCACCTCTTTGCGCTGTATCGGGCGCGGCCCGGCAGAGAATCTGCAGCCCTTGGAAGCGACCTTCCGCAATGCCCCAACAGCGCGCTTTCAGCCCCAGGCGCACCTCTCTTGTGGTTGGAGCCCCTGCGTACTCCTCTTCCGCAACGGGCAAACCCGGTTGGCCCTCAGGCCTTCTTGTCCTCATCCATTGCCAGCACCTGGACACCCTTGTAGGTTCCGCAGAGCTTGCAGACATGGTGCGCCAATTTCATCTCCTTGCACTTGGGGCAGGCGACGATGGCAGGCAGGGTGATTTTGTAGTGGGTCCTGCGCTTGCGGCCGCGCGCGCGGGAGACTTTCATTTTTGGGACAGCCATGGTTACTCCTCCTGAAACTTGGTGAACAACTGCCTGAGCGCTCCGAAGGGGTGCGCATCATCCAGCGTCTCTTCGTCATTGATGGGGTCTTCCGACTCCAGGGTGATGCCCGGGCATTTCCTGCTGCACAGGAAGCGGATGGGCAGGTCCAAAACGGCCAAGGTCATCGCGATGTGGGACAGTTCCACCTTGTGCCCGGTGAACACCAGGCGCTCTTCCCAGGGGTCGTCCTCCACCTCGTCCCTGGGGTGGATGCGGACAAAGGTTTCATCCACCGGGGCCTGCACCTGGTAGGTGACGGGCTTGAGGCAGCGGGCGCAGGCGGCGTGGGCAGTGGCCGTGAGGCTGCCCCTGATGACCAGGGCGTCCTCCATGAGGCTGAAGGTGCCGGTGATGACCGCGGGCTCCGGGAAGGTGACCTGCTCCCCCAGGATCTCTGCCGGGGGCAGTTCCTCCGTGTGTTCAAAGGGGATTGCTGACCCGGGCGCCTTGAGCGCGGCGGTGATGTCCAGCATCATAGCCATCCCTCCTTACATGGTGAACAGATGGTATTATAGCGATGCAGCCCTGCGATGTCAACTGAAGTTTTCAGTCTGCGTCCTTCACCGGGGTGATGACGATGTGGCGGTTGGGCTCCTCCCCCTCAGAATGGGTGGCAATGCCCGGCGCCGCCTGCAGGGCGCTGTGGAAGATGCGGCGCTCGTAGGGGTTCATGGGCTCCATGGACACCCGGCGGCCGGTTTTCCGGGCCCGGTTGGCCATGCGGTTGGCCAGCCGCACCAGGGCTTCCTCCCGCTTCTGGCGGTAGCCTTCGGAATCGATGGTGACCCTGATGTACTGCTCCTGGCCCTTGTTGACCTTCAGGCTGGTGAGGTACTGCAGGGCGTCCAGGGTTTCCCCCCGGCGGCCGATGAGGATGCCCTGGGGGTCGCCGTCCAAGGTGAGGAAGATGTGGCCGTCGGTGTCCAGGGCCGCGGCGATGTCGATTTCAAGGCCCATGAGCGTGGTGAGTTCCTTCATAAAAGACTGGGCTTCATAGGCCGGGGTGCCTGCCACCGCCTCGGTGACCGGGGTGAGGTTGCGCTCCTCCCGGACGTAGGTGATGGGCTGCTCGGCCACAGGAGCCGGGGCCGGCTTCTTGGCCCGGGGCTTGCGGGCCCGGGGTGCCTTGGCAGGCTTGTCAGCCTGGTCGGCCTGCTCCTGGGCTTTGTCCTGCCGGGGGCGGGGTTCGGTCTTTTGTTTGGGCTCCCGGGCGGCCTGGGGGGCGCGCTCCCTGTGTTCGGGGGTTCGCGCTTCCCGGGGCTCCTGGCGCTTGCGGGACCTTGTATCCGTGGCCAGGGAATCCTTAAACAGGTCCATGGTGTCGGTGTGGCCCTCGTCTTCGTTGAGGGTCAGCCGCACCCGGGCTTCCCGGCTGCCAAAGAGCCCGAAGAGGCCCTTGCTGCCCTCTTCCAGGATCTCCACGCTGACGTCCCCGATGGACAGGCCGTGTTCAGCCAGGCCGGCAGAGATGGCGTCCTCCACCGTCCGGCCGCTTGCTTCGAATGATTTCATTTTACCGTTCCTTCCTGGAGCTTCATCCCGGCTTCACGCTTCTCCTTGTTGTCAAAATAAATATTAATGAAGTAGCTCATGGCTGTTGCAATCAGGTTGCTCACCACCCAGTACAGGGCGAAGCCCGCGTTGCTGGTCAGGCAGATGTACACGGAGAACAGCGGGAAGAAGTACTTCATGAAATTACCCATGCCGGCCGTCTGGCCTTCCGCGCCGGGGGCCTGGCCGGTGGCCTGGGGGTTGATCTTGGTCATCAGCAGCTGGCTCAAGCCTGCCAGAACCGGCAGGAGCAGCAGGCCGTTGAAGTGTTCGTACACTTTAAAGGAGAAGAGAATCAGGTTGATGTTCTCAAAGCCTGCCATGGGGGTGATCTGGGCCAGGTAGGCCGGCATCTGCACCAGGGCCGCCTGGAGGGAGGGCATGGTGGCCTTCAGGGCTTCGGCGGTGGCGAAGTCCAGGTTGCCGCCAAACTCCGGCACGTGCTGCATGATGGACTGGATGACCAGCTGCTGGTCCCCTGCGGTGAGGGTGTTCCACACATTGTGCCAGACGTCGTGCCCCACCATCTGCATGGAGTTCAGGCTGGGGGCCACGGAGGCAAACAGGGAGTCCGCCATCCAGAGGTTTTTCACCCACAGCCAGCCCTCATACACCGGGGTTTCCCCCTTTAAGAACTGGAAGACCTGCTCCACCACCTGCTGGTTGGCGATGGCCCGCATGGCGCCGAACATGGCAAAGAGGATGGGCATCTGGATGAGCAGCGGCAGGCAGCCGGAGAGGGGGTTGTAGCGCTCCTTGCGCATGAGCTCGGACTGCTTCTGCTGCAATTTGGCCTTGTCATTGGCGTATTTCTTCTGCAGGGCGTTGAGCTGGGGCTGGATTTTGGACATCCTGCGCATGCCTTTGCGGCTGGAAATATCCAGGGGCATCAGCACGATGCGGATGAGCAGCGTGAAGATGACGATGGACCAGCCGTGGTTGTGGATGATGCTGTAAATCCACTGGATGACACCGGTTAATGCGTTTGTGATGGCTGACACTGAGGTTAATCCCTCCTTATAACGGATTCTGGCGGTTCCGGGACTGGGTCATAGCCTCCCTTGGAAAAGGGGTTGCATCGCAAGATTCGTCTGGCTCCCATGAAGCTGCCCCGCAGGGCGCCGAAGCGCTCGATGGCGGTGATGGTGTACTGGGAGCAGGTGGGCTGGTAGCGGCAGGAAGCGGGCAGGTGCGGGCTGAGCGCCTTCTGGTAAAAGCGGATGATGGCCAGCAGCACCTTTTTCATGGCGTGTCCTTGAAGGCACCCAGCTTTTTCAGGTGGCGCTGGAGCTGGTCTGCCAGCTCCCGGTAAGTGGCCTCCGCCGCCTGGGGGTTGGCCGTCACCACATAATTGCCGGGTGCAAGCTGCGGAATCAGCTGGCGGAAGGCCTCCCTTAAGCGGCGCTTGACGCGGTTTCGGGTGACCGCATTGCCCACCTGGCGGCTGACGGAAAAGCCCACCATCACGCGCCGCGCCTTCACCGCGTGCAGCCGGATCAGCTTGCCCGAGGCGTGCCGGCCCCGGCGGTAGACGAAACGGAAATGCCCGTTTTTCCTGATGCGGTACTGCTGCTGCAAACAAAAGCCCCCCTCTGCAAGCAAAAACCGCTCATCGCGCTGTCTAAACCGTGCAATGAGCGGATCTTCAGCCTTACAGATCGGTCACGGTTTGTCCGCTGTTCAGGCGGACAGCACCTTGCGGCCCCTGCGCCTGCGGTTGGCCAGCACCTTGCGGCCGGCCTTGGTGGACATCCGCTTGCGGAAGCCGTGGACCTTGTTGCGTTGACGTTTTTTTGGCTGATACGTGCGTTTCATTGATCAAACTCTCCTTTTATCCCAAGGATTCGGGCCTGTCTGCTAACCAGGCCGAACCTTTAACTTCTACACTATAATATGCGATTTTCCGGCTGTCAAGCATTCGGAAGGACTTTGTTTCCGGCATTTGTCCAAAACGCTTGACAGGACGGGGAAACGGTGCTATTGTTTATGATTGCATCAGTATCGTTACTGTGCAGGAGGACAGAATTGTTTCCTTATAATTGCAATTCGGCTCCTGCGCCGGCGGCTGGGCAGCAATGAAGGGGTGATTTGTGAATATGGCTCATGAGGTTCAGATGGGAAAACTGCGCAAACGTGTCAGCTTTTCACGGATTGATGAAGTGCTGGACATGCCCAACCTGATCGAAGTACAGAAGAACTCGTACCGCAGGTTTCTGGAAGAGGACTTCCGGGAAGTCCTGGCGGATGTCTCCCCCATTACAGACTACAGTGAAAACCTGGTGCTGGAGTTTGTCGACTACGCCTTGGACAAGAATCCCAAGAACAGCGTGGAACGCTGCAAGGAGCGGGATTTGACCTATGCCGCGCCCCTGAAGGTGTTTGTGCGGCTGAAGAACAAGGAAACCGGCGAAATCAAGGAAAGCGAAGTCTTCATGGGGGATTTCCCCCTGATGACAGAGCACGGCACCTTCATCATCAACGGCGCTGAGCGGGTCATCGTCAGCCAGCTGGTGCGCTCCCCCGGGGTGTACTACAGCAAGACCATTGACAAGGCCGGCAAGCAGCTGTTCTCCGGGCAGATCATCCCCAACCGGGGTGCCTGGATTGAATTTGAAACCGACAGCAACGACGGCCTCTGGGTGCGCATCGACCGCGCCCGGAAGCTGCCCGTCACGGTGATTTTGCGCGCCCTGGGCTACGGCACCGATCAGCAGCTCATCGACCTGCTGGGCGAGGACGAGCGCCTCAACGCCACCATCATGGCCGGCGACGCCAACATCAAGTCCGAGACGGACGCGCTGCTTGAAATTTACCGGCGCCAGAAGCCCGGCGAGCCCCCCACCGAGGACGGCGCCCGGGTGCTGCTGCGCAACCTGTTTTTTGACCCCAAGCGCTACGACCTCATGCGGGTGGGGCGCTACAAGTACAACAAGAAGCTGGGGGTGGCCGACCGCATCCAGGGCCAGATTGCCGCCCAGAACATCGTGGACCCCGACACCGGGGAAGTGCTGGTGAAAAAGGACACCACCATCTCAGAAGAGGTGGCCCTGCAGGTCCAGAACGCCGGCATCAACGTGGTGATGCTGAAAGTGGGCGACCACATCCACAAGGTGGTGGGCAACAATTTTGCCGATGCCAGCTTCCACCTGCCCTTTGACCCCAAGGAGTGCGGCATCCTGGAAGCCGTCCACCTGCCCACCCTGAAGCACATTTTGAGCCAGGTGCCCGAGAGCGACTGGAAGCGCGCCGTCACCGAGCAGGCCGGCAACCTGGTGCCCAAGCACATCATCATTGACGACATCGTGGCCTCGGTCAGCTACCTCCTGGGCCTCCCCTACGGGGTGGGCTCCGTGGACGACATCGACCACCTGGGCAACCGCCGCCTGCGCTCCGTGGGCGAGCTGCTGCAAAACCAGGTGCGCATCGGCATGTCCCGCCTGGAGCGGGTGGTGCGGGAGCGCATGGCCATCCAGGACGCCAACGACGTGAAGCCCGGCGACCTCATCAACATCCGCCCGGTGTCCGCCGCCATCAAGGAGTTCTTCGGCTCCTCCCAGCTGTCCCAGTTCATGGACCAGCCCAACCCCCTGGCGGAGCTCACCCACAAACGCCGCCTCTCGGCCCTGGGCCCTGGCGGCCTCAACCGGGACCGGGCCGGCATGGAAGTCCGGGACGTGCACTACAGCCACTACGGGCGCATCTGCCCCATTGAGACCCCGGAAGGCCCCAACATCGGCCTCATCGGCTCCCTGGCCACCTACGCCCGGATCAACGAGTACGGCTTCATCGAGGCCACCTACCGCCGGGTGGACCCGGTCACCCACCGGGTCACCAACGACATCGTCTTCATGACGGCGGACGAAGAGGACAAATACAACGTGGCCCAGGCCCTGGAGCCGCTCAATGAGGACGGCAGCTTCATCAACGAGCTGGTCACCGTCAGGTGGCGGGACGAGGTACTCCGGGTGCCCCGGGACAAGGTGGACTACATCGACGTGTCCTCCAAGCAGCTGGTCTCTGTGGCCACCAGCATGATCCCCTTCCTGGAGAACGACGACGCCAACCGCGCCCTGATGGGCTCCAACATGCAGCGCCAGGCGGTGCCCCTCTTAATCCCCCAGGCCCCCATTGTGGGCACCGGGATGGAGTACAAGGCCGCCTACGACTCCGGCGTGGTGCTTTTGTCCAAGCATGACGGCGTGGTGGACAGCGTGTCCGCCGACAACATCGTCATCAAGGACGACCTGGGCGAAAAACACAGCTACCAGCTGACCAAGTTTGCCCGGTCCAACCAGTCCACCTGCATCAACCAGCGCCCCCGGGTGGACGTGGGCGAAAAAGTGAAGGCCGGCGACCTGCTGGCCGACGGCCCCGCCACGGACCTGGGCGAGATTGCCCTGGGCCGCAACGTCTTGATCGGCTTCATGACCTGGGAAGGCTACAACTATGAGGACGCCGTCTTAATCAGCGAAAAGCTGGTGAAGGACGATGTCTATACCTCTATCCACATTGAAGAATACGAATCCGAAGCCCGGGAAACCAAACTGGGCCCGGAGGAGATCACAAGGGACATCCCCAACGTGGGCGACGAGGCCTTAAAGGACCTGGACGAGTTCGGCATCGTGCGCATCGGCGCCGAGGTGCGCTCCGGGGACATCCTGGTGGGCAAGGTCACCCCCAAGGGCGAAACCGAGCTCACCGCGGAGGAGCGCCTGCTGCGGGCCATCTTCGGTGAAAAAGCCCGTGAGGTGCGGGATACTTCATTAAAAGTGCCCCATGGCGAGTCCGGCATCGTGGTGGACGTGAAGCTGTTCACCCGGGAAAACAAGGACGAGCTCTCCCCCGGCGTCAACCAGATGGTGCGGGTCTACATCGCCCAGAAGCGCAAGATCTCTGTGGGCGACAAGATGGCCGGCCGCCACGGCAACAAGGGCGTCGTCTCCCGCATCATCCCGGAAGCGGACATGCCCTTCCTGGAGGACGGCACCCCCCTGGACATCGTACTCAACCCCCTGGGCGTGCCCTCCCGCATGAACCTGGGCCAGGTGCTGGAAGTGCACCTGGGCATGGCAGCCAAGAAGCTGGGCTGGCACATCGCCACCCCCGTCTTTGACGGCGCCAACGAAAAGGACATCGAGGACACCCTGGTGAAGGCCGGATTGCAGCCCCACGGCAAGGTCAAACTGCGGGACGGGCGCACCGGCGAGCTGTTTGAGAACGAAGTCACCGTGGGCTATATGTACTATCTCAAGCTCCACCACCTGGTGGACGACAAGATGCACGCCCGCTCCACCGGCCCCTACTCCCTGGTGACCCAGCAGCCCCTGGGCGGCAAGGCCCAGTTTGGCGGCCAGCGCTTCGGCGAGATGGAAGTCTGGGCCCTGGAGGCCTACGGCGCCGCCAACACCCTGCAGGAAATCCTCACCGTGAAGTCTGACGACGTGGTGGGCCGCGTCAAGGCCTATGAGGCCATCGTCAAGGGCAACTCCATCCCCACCCCCGGCATCCCGGAAAGCTTCAAGGTGCTCATCAAGGAATTGCAGGCCCTGAGCCTGGACATCAAGGTCTGGGGCGACAACAAGGAGCAGATCATCATCCGCGAATTTGAAGAGGACGATCAGCCCATGCCCCGGGTGCAGGCCCAGGAGGAGGAGACCGCCGCCGCCATCCCCGCCAACATCGAGGAACTGTCCATCGACGCCCTCAACCTGGCCATGGACGACCTGGCCCTGGCTGACGAAATCGACCAGGACGAGGAGGACGGCGCCGAGGGCATCCGCACCGGCAGCCTGGTGGAGGACGCCGACGAGGACGACACCGACCTGGATGACGACCTGGAACTGGATTTTGACGACGACGATCTGGAAATTGAGTGACCTGCGCTGCGCAAGGAGAAATATTGAATGTTTGAACTGACAAACCTGGAATCCATCCAGATTGGCATGGCCTCCCCCGAGGAGATCCGCGAGTGGAGCTATGGTGAGGTAACCAAGCCCGAAACCATCAACTACCGCACCTTGAAACCCGAGCGGGGCGGCCTGTTCTGCGAGCGCATCTTCGGGCCTGTGAAGGACTGGGAGTGCAGCTGCGGCAAGTACAAGCGCATCAAATACCGGGACAAGGAAAAAATCTGCGACAAATGCGGCGTCCAGGTCACCCGTTCTAAGGTGCGCCGGGAGCGCATGGGCCACATCGAGCTGGCCGCGCCCGTGAGCCACATCTGGTATTTCAAGGGCATCCCCAGCCGCCTGGGCATGCTGATGGACGTCAGCCCCCGGAACCTGGAAAAGGTGCTGTATTTCGCCTCCTACATCGTCATCGACCCCGGCAACACCGACCACACCAAGACCGAGAAATACGCCCTCATCTCTGATGCCGCCTACCGGCAGCTGATGATGAAGCCCGAGGAGGAGCGCGGCTCCTTCCGCGCCGGCATCGGCGCCGAGGCCATCAAAATCCTGCTGCAGGACCTGGACCTGGATGGCCTGAGCAAGATGCTCAAGGAAGAGATTGAGTTCTTAACCGAAAAAGAGCGGGACAAGGAGACCGAGAGCCAGCGCCGCAGCCACGCCATCAAGCGCCTGGAAGCGGTGGAGGCCTTCCGGCAGAGCAACAACCGGCCGGAGTGGATGATCCTGGACGTGCTGCCCGTCATCCCGCCGGACCTGCGCCCCATGGTGCAGCTGGACGGCGGACGCTTTGCCACCAGCGACCTCAACGACCTGTACCGCCGGGTCATCAACCGCAACAACCGCTTAAAGCGGATGCTGGAGATGGGCACCCCGGACATCATCGTGCGCAACGAAAAGCGCATGCTGCAGGAAGCCGTGGACGCCCTCATCGACAACGGCCGCCGCGGCCGCGCCGTCACCGGCCCCGGCAACCGGCCCTTGAAGTCCCTGTCGGACCTCCTGCGGGGCAAGCAGGGCCGCTTCCGCCAGAACCTCCTGGGCAAGCGGGTGGACTATTCCGGCCGTTCCGTCATCGTGGTGGGGCCGGAACTGAAGCTGCACCAGTGCGGCCTGCCCAAGGAGATGGCCCTGGAGCTGTTCAAGCCCTTTGTGATGGAGCAGCTGGTCAAGCTGGGCATTTCCAACAACGTGAAAAGCGCCAAGCGGGCGGTGGAAAAAGTGCGGCCCGAAGTGTGGGACATCCTGGAAGACGTCATCCAGGAGCACCCCGTCCTCCTAAACCGCGCCCCCACCCTGCACCGCCTGGGCATCCAGGCCTTTGAGCCGGTGCTGGTGGAGGGCAAGGCCATCAAGCTGCACCCCCTGGTCTGCACCGCCTACAACGCCGACTTTGACGGCGACCAGATGGCCGTTCACGTGCCCCTGTCCTCGGAAGCCCAGGCCGAAGCCCGCTTCCTGATGCTGGCGGCCAACAACATCATGAAGCCCCAGGACGGCAAGCCCGTCATCTCCCCCAACCAGGACATGGTCATCGGCTGCCACTACCTGACCCTGACCGACAAAAACGCCCAGGGCGCCGGCCGCGTGTTCTCCTCCATGGACGAAGCCGAGATGGCCTACCACAAGGACGAGATCACCCTCCATGCCCCCATCCGGGTGCGGCTCACCCGCAGCTTTGACGGCGTCACCGAGCGCCGCCTCATCGACTGCACCCTGGGCCTGCTCATCTTCAACTCCGTCATCCCCCAGGACCTGGGCCTGCAGTCCCGGAACTCCCTGGATGACATGTTCCTGCTGGAAGTGGACCATGAGGTCAACAAGAAGGACCTGGGCCGCATCGTTGACAACTGCTATCACGTCCACGGCGTCAACCGCACCGCGAAGGTGCTGGACGAGATCAAGCGCCTGGGCTACACCTATTCCACAAGGGGCGCCATCACCGTGTCCATTTCCGACATCGTGGTGCCCAGCGAGAAGCAGGACCTGCTCCACCAGGCCGACGAGCGGGTGGACAGCATCGAGAAGCGCTACCGCCGCGGTCTGATGAGCGAGGACGAGCGCTACAAGGCCATCATCGACGTGTGGAGCGAGACCACCAACGACCTGAAGGGCCGGGTCATGAAGGTGCTGGACCCCACCAACCCCATCTACATGATGACCAATTCCGGCGCCCGCGGCTCCATCGGCCAGGTGTCCCAGCTGGCCGGCATGCGCGGCCTGATGGCCTCCCCCTCCGGGAAGACCATCGAGCTGCCCATCCGCTCCAACTTCCGGGAGGGCCTCAACGTGCTGGAGTTCTTCATGAGCTCCCACGGCAGCCGCAAATCCCTGGCGGACACCGCCCTGCGCACCGCTGACTCCGGCTACTTAACCCGCCGCTTGGTGGACGTGAGCCAGGAGGTCATCGTGCGGGAAGTGGACTGCTTTGAGAACCGGGACGAGAAGATCCGGGGCATCACCGTGCAGCCCATCTCCGAAATCGAAACCCTGGAGGAACGCATCTCCGGCCGCGTGGCCGCAGAGGACGTCTTTGACCCCATCACCGGCGAGCTCCTCTGCACCACCAACCAGGAGATCAACCAGCTGCTGGCCCGCAAGATTGCGGACGCCGGCGTCAGCAAGATCCAGGTGCGCTCTGTCCTTACCTGCCGCTGCCAGAACGGCGTCTGCGCCAAGTGCTACGGCACCAACCTGGCCCACAGCGGCCTGGTGGACATCGGCGAAGCCGTGGGCATCATCGCCGCACAATCAATCGGCGAGCCCGGCACCCAGCTCACCATGCGCACCTTCCACACCGGCGGCGTGGCCTCGGTGGAGGACATCACCCAGGGTCTGCCCCGGGTGGAGGAGCTGTTTGAAGCCCGCAAGCCCAAGCGGGAAGCCACCCTATCCGACCTCTCCGGCACCGTCACCATCCAGACCACCAAGAAGCGCCGGGAGATCGTGGTCACCTCTGATCACAACCCCGAGGAAAAGAAATCCTACCTCATCCACTACGGCGCCCGCCTGAAGGTGGAAGACGGCGACCACGTGGAAGCCGGGGACGAGCTCATCGAAGGCTCCATCAACCCCCACCACCTGCTGCGCATCCTGGGCGTGAAGGCCGTGCAGGACTACCTGCTGCGGGAAGTGCTCAGCGTCTATCACAGCCAGGGCGTGGGCCTTGCCGACAAGCACATCGAGGTCATCATCCGCCAGATGCTGCGCAAGGTGCGGGTGGAAGAATCCGGCGACACCAACCTCCTCCCCGGTTCCCTGGTGGACATCTTCCAGTTTGACGAAGCCAACGCCAAGGCCGTGCGCGAGTTTGAGGAGAAGGTCAAGGCCGGCGAAGCCGACCCCGACGACCAGCCCCGGGTGGCCAGCGCCAAGCGCGTCCTCCTGGGCATTACCAAGGCCTCCCTGGCCACCGATTCCTTCCTCTCCGCCGCCTCCTTCCAGGAGACCACGCGGGTGCTCACCGAGGCCGCCATCAAGGGCAAGGTGGACCCCCTGGAGGGCCTGAAGGAAAACGTCATCATCGGCAAGCTCATCCCCGCCGGCACCGGCATGCGGCGCTACAAGAACATCGAGCTGCAGGAAACCTACTGATCCTGCAAGCAGGACAACAAGAAACCAGCCTGGAAACGGGCTGGTTTTTTCGTGGGCGGGATGGGGAGGAGAGGAACGTTGGGGGATTTCATCCCCCAAACCCCCAGCCCGGGGCCATTGGCCCCGGGCCCCGGAATTTATTTGTATAGGTCGATATACAGTTTATCCAAGGCTTGATCAGACAAGGCTTGCGCGCAAGACATCCAAAATGGTGTCCCTCACCTTCACCAGTTCATCATGGGCCGAGGCGAACAGAAAATCGCTGTACATCAGTTCGCAGCTCACTTCATTCCCTTTCAGCCGGGTCATAATGGTGAAGCGCACCTGGTCGCCCATGGCGTCGCCGTCCCGGCGGTCCGTATAGAAGATGAAATGGGTTTCTGATACCCCCTGCGCCGCCGCATCCAGGCGGCTGGCCAGCATGGCAGACAGGATGGACTGCGCCAGGGGCTCGTAGTCCCCGGGCACCAAGAAACTGACCCCGAACTCTTCCATTCTGCCAAAGAGGAAGCCGGTGCCGTCCGCAGGCTCCAGCAGGTACCACAGGGTGCGGCGGCGGTCGGTGTCGCTGTAGGGATGGGTTTCGTCATACAGTTTTTTCATAGCATCTCCTTGTTTGGCCTAATGCTCCAGGCCTTCCTTGATGTTCTTTTTTGCAATGGCCCCGATGGCCAGCCCCACCCCCACCATCAGGGCGCCCACAATCAGCATCAGCAGCTGCTTCTCCCCGAAGGGCACCCCCAGCAGGGTGAAGCGCAGCCCGCCCAGGCGGGTGACAAAGGCCCGGGCCAGGGTGGCAGCCGTGAGGGCAGCCAGGAAGTTGGCCGTGGAATGAAAGCCGATGTAGAGGGTCTGGTTCTCCTGGGGCAGGTTGATGAAGGCCACGCTGGAGAAGGCCAGGTTGATGCCGCAGGTGCAAATGAAGCTCCAGATCACCCCGATGGGGTACAGGAACATCAACCCCGGGGACACAAAGGCCAGCAGCACATAGTGAGGGGCCAGCATCAAAATGGCAATGGACAGGGGCCGCAGCCAGTTGTACTTCAAAAAGATGTGCCGCCACAGCCAGGTGAAGCCCATCAGCACCGCCACATTGATAGAGGAGATGAGCATGATATAGGAATAGGGAATGCCCAGCTCCCGCAGCAAATACACGGTGTAGAAGCTGCCCGGCAGGTTCACCACCAGGCTCCACAGCACCACCACCAGGTTGCTGCGCAGATAATGAGGCTGGCGGAAGGGCTCCACCAGCAGGGCTTTCAGGCGGATTTTCTGCAGGGGCCGGGTGAGGGGCAGCTCCCGGATGCGCACCAGCTGCACGATGTCAAAGGCGGCAAGCACCAGGGCCAGGATCCGCAGGATGGACAGGCCCAGCAGCTCCTGCCCGCCTTCCTTGAACAGGTCCACCACCCCGGAACCCAGCAGGTTGAAAGCCGCCACGAAAATGCCGTTGAGCATGGTGACCAGCGAAAAATACTGCACCCGCACCGACGGGGGGATGTGGGCAATGTGCCAGATGGAGATCCCCGGCCCTGAGAAGGCGGCCAGGGCGTTCACCAGGAACACCGAAAAGCCCAGGAACACCAGGCGGGTGTGCATGTGCACCGGCATGAAGGGAATCAGCCCCACAAACAGGATGTTGATGAGATGAATCAGCACCCGCACCCCAATCAACACCGGCTTCCTGCGGTTGAAGCGCTCCAGGATATAGGGGGAGAACAGCTGCAGCAGGTTGGCGCCGAAGGTGAGCATGGTGATGAGGCCCACAAAGGCATCCTCCGCCTTGAGCACAATAAGCAGGCCCGTAAAAAAATTGCCGCCAATCAGGTTGGCAGACACGTTGGCCAGGATATTGAACACCACCAGGGACCGGCGGGACTGGTTGCTCTCCTCATCCCCGGGCACATACCAGCCGGAATGAAGAAACTTGCCCATCCGGGCGAGGACCGCCTTCTGACCGCTTGATCTGCTGGGAGACATGTGCGCAGCCCTTCACTTTCCTGGTGCCACTCGGGTGACATCCGGCCCCCATTATACAGAGATTCCGGCAGGATGGAAGTGGAAAAGCAGGCAACAGGGCCTGCTTTTCAAGGGGGTACATGTTAAGTACAAGGCGGTCTGTTGATGCGGTGAGAAATGTGGTGCCGGCGGGCCGGGGATGCTTGTGGATTGCTTTAATCCATTGAAGGAAACGCTGGCTGCCCGGAGCTGTATGCGCCTTCTTTTCACCACGCAAACGCAGTGGGGGCCTCCGCTTCATCACAGCCATCATGTGTATATGCAGGATTACTCCGCCTTCAGCAGCAGCCAGCTCTGGGTCATGCCCCGGTTCTCCTCCCAGGAGACGGTCACCGGGGCGTCCCCGGTATCCCAGCCGGAAGGCGCCAGGGTGGTGCCGCGGCCCAGCACATAGACCTGGTAATGAAAAGGCGTGTCCGCCTTGAAGCTGGCGCTGACCTTGCCCCCTGAGCGGGCTGTTTCCCAGCTGTCCAGGGACGGGATGCCGGAGAGCAAAGGGATGTCCCCCGAAAGCGGCTGCACCGCCTGAATCATCAGCTGGTCCTTGCCTTTGATGTCCTCCGGGCCGGACACATACACCTTTAAATCCCGGGTGATGCCCACCATGCGGGCGCTTGGGACCTCCGCCAGCAGCTTGCCGGGGAACACCGCCTGGTACATATCCCCGCCCTCAGCCTTGTGCAGCAGCAGGTGATCCTCCCAGTACAGGCCCAGCACGGAAAATGCCGTGCCGCTGTCGTTGATCACCCGGATGGGCTCCCTGGGGATCACCTGGTCAAAGATGCCCAGGGAACAGCCCCCCAGGGCGAGGGCGACAACCAGGATTAAAAGGGCGAATGAAAGCCTGCAGGCCAGGCGGCGTTTGGTCAACAACATATCAATTAGAACTCCTTTCCCTTGATGCCCACAGCATAAGTTCTCAAAGCCTGCCCCTGCCATCGATTTGGCTTACAAAGGGGGGCTGCTAACGAACGATTTTGTCACCCTGGCTGCAGGATGATAGAAAAAGCCCTGAAATCTCATTGATTTCAAGGCTTTGATGGTGCGGTCGACGAGACTTGAATTTGCAAATACCAATTTTTACAGTTTTTACTGTGTCGTACAATTTTCCGTTTATCAGATTTATCAAGGGCTCCGGGGGATTTTTGTTTTTTGTGTTCTCTCCCGTTTTTCGTGTTAGTGGTCAGATTAGCGGTCAAAATAGTGGTCAGTTTTTCAGGCTGATTTCCATTACATTTACTGAGGATTCTCAGGAATCAACAGGCGAATAATCACACGTTTTTCCGGCCTCATACCTTTTTATACAGGAACTCCGAAAAAGTAGCATCCGACACCCCCAGGGTCTGCCAACCACATCTGCGAAGCCCTGGCGCCTTTCTTTGACGTTTTAAGCACCGCTCTTGACGTTTTGTGGTTAGACCAGTATGTTTCCCTGCCTTTTGACGCACCGGCCTTAAAATGCGTATAAACGCCAAACATTGAGTTGAGGGGGTTTTATAAGCTCACCGTCACTTTTTGGGCTTCGCCTTCCCTGTGCGATTGTAGTTGGCAATCGCCTGGTTCAAGGTCACATCCTGGTTTGCACCCATCGAATCGGGGTCATCCCTCTGCCCAGGGTCATCTTCCCACCGGCACCGGGGGCAAATCTCGTATTCAAAATACTCGCCCGGCAGCTGATGTCCACAAACCGGGCAATAAAAAGGCCCTTCGTCAAATTTTCCTTGCATTACAGCGCACGCCCCTTTTCCTTTTGCCGCATTCTCATATTCACCTTATGGGTATAGAATAGTTAATCAAAATCAGGAATCGTCACGTTCACGAACCGGCCCTCAGTTTCTGCTTTTTCCACATCACGCTTCACGCCTTCGATGAACGCCATGTCCTCGTCATCCAGTTTCCCGTCAAACTTGTCGATGGACACCATCCCCAGTGCAATCTGCGTCAGCACATTCATCCAACGCCCGTTCATTCCGCCGTCCTTGTCGAAAATCGCCATATCATGACACCTCCTGCCCGTACATGAGTTAATCTCGCTCTTTGTGCTTCTTCGTTTCCTCCTTGACTTTGTACTTCTCTTTAATCGCATCCAACTCCCTCTGTAACTCTTCCGAGGGTGGACTGATGATGAAAATATCGGTGCCCTCTGCCTCCCACCGGTCAGTCATCTTCATAGGCTTTTTCTCTTTTTTATCTTCCACGAATATTAACCTCCGCAACACAAACTATAAGCAGAATCACTCTTTGACAATATTGTTTAGTAAAAGGTTTCCGGCCTCTCGAAAGGCGCGTCATAGCCCTTTTCTTCGATTTCCTTTATCCGGGCCAGGCCATCTTCCTCGCGGACAATCGGGCTCCAATCACAGTTTCGACCCTGGTGCACATCATTGTAGCTCTCCCACTCAACCCAGCCTTTGCCCTTGCACCACAACTCGGCGCTGTTTTCAGTGGTTTTGCCAATAGCTCCGCTGACATCTTTAATCCAGTACCTAACGTTTTTTTTCGCCAATTTCCCTCACCTCCCAAATGTTGTCCGGGACCTTCATGTTGTAAATGTTCTGCTTCATCACACGGCCCGAATAGTCACACATCCAGTAAAGACTGCATCCTGTGAAGCAAAAGTCTCAAATACATCATGTCCAACCTCTGAGCCGTTCCGATTGATAACATCAGCCATAGATTATTTTGATGGAAATCGTTCATTCAATGCATATTGTAACTTGTTCCGATGGAATCGGCAACGCTGACGGTACAACTATGAAACAAAAATCAGCCCTCAAACCAATTCAGATTTGAGAGCTGATACTTTAACAGAAACACATGACAGTTGCCCTTGCTGCGGATTCTAAACCAGCCCTTCTTCCAAAGCCCACTTGTATTCCCGTGCTTCTGCCTCCGTGATTTCTTCCCAGTCCTCCATAGGACCCAGGTATTCCAAACGTTCCAAACGAATCCATGAAGGCTTGCCCGTTAGATAAGAGCAGCCATAGTAAGTAACACCCTTTTGAATAATCAGGCGCTTCTGTTTCCCTGCGAGGTAGTATTGTTCGCTTGCTCCGAGGGGATAAGTGAATAATGCCATTTTCTTTTCCTCCGTTAAATATTCTCTGCCTTAGCAGCCGCATCCTTTGCCATGCTTATGACAAACGACCTCAGTGTTTGCGCACCGTCCACGGTGCTGAATCCGTGTTGATAGTAGTTTTCCAGTGTCTCTCTTGTTGCTTGCAAGAGCTGAGAACCTAATACGTCAGCCCATTGCTCCTCCGACTTCCTCCGTTGTTCGCTGAACCCGGTAAGACCTGCCGGAAGGGTGAAGTAGTGGGCAAGCTCATGGGTCAAGGTTGCAAGTTCCTGTTCTTCGCTTTGCCCCGGCTTGATGTAAATCATCTGCCTCAATCCCTCTCCCCTCATGTCAACATACAGGCCCCTCATGTTTTCATCGCCCTGCAGGAATGCGTAGTTCATCCAAATCCCCCGGTTCTCAATCAGGCGCACCAACAGCCCCTTCACGGTCGGTTCCAAACCAGCCGCCAGCAGCTCACCCAGGGTTTCTTGCAGCTCCATTCTGAAATACTCTAAGCCCTTCCACTCCTTTGCCATCAACAACCTCCTTACTCCGCTATTTGGTAAATCTTCTGCACCGCCCTGTCCCTGAGTTTCCTGAGCCCATGTACTGAGTACTCGGCACCGTGTTCTCGCTTGAACGCAAATACCAGCTCCCTCCACGAAACGCCGGCGACCTGCTTCTGCTCCACCACAAACCGCTCTTTATCATCCAGGGCCAGCAACCACGCATCCACAAAATGGACCTGGGGAAGAAGCCGCTGCAGCTCTGCCGTCAATCCGGCAATGTCGCCCTCCACCTGCCGGATGCTGTCGGTCTTGTAACCATCCGCAAGCTTGCTGGACAACCGCCCTGTGGGGTCGCTGGTTCCGGGCTGTGCTGGCGGCATCCCGTCAAGCCTCGCCGTTATCGATACCGTGTCATTCACAACGTTGTCAACCATGCCCTGCCGCAGCTCCTCCAGCTCCCGAATCCTGATTTCAAGGTGCGCACACCGGGCCTTGTTCCTCCGATAGTCCAGCAGCATCCTATCCACGCTCTGTGGCAGCACTTCAATCCTCCCAAATAAAAAGCACTGGCTTGAAACAAGGTCAAACAAATAACACCTCAGCCGAACTGTTCTCTTGCCTCTTTTAGCAAGTCAGGAACGGAAAACTGGGGTTCATTATCAGATGGTTGCTCATACACCTGGAATCCTACAGGTTTCCCAATATGCCTCCTGGATGTCAGTGCTTCATCATCAATTCCCCCCTTTTGTTTCCATGATTTCAGTATTGCTTTCGTTGTTCCCCAGCAACGGTTTGTTCTCAAAGTTGTCCTCTCGATTGCTTGGAGAACCCAATCCAACGAATATTCCGCAATCATTTTTCCGACAGCTCTTTCGTCTGCTTTGTTTGTTGGAAGCCCCGCATCAAGAGCAGCCTTCATAGCTTTCGATAGTTCATCCTTCGAATCAAATTCAGAAGAAGACATGACGCTGCCGTTGTCGTCGCTCATTCCTGATGTAAGTTCATCACTGCTGCTACGACTACCACTTCCACCACGGGTTCCAGATTCCCCATGGGTTCCACCACGGGTTCCTGTTCCAGTTGGCACGTTTGGCATACGGTCGCCTGCGGTCGCCTCCGGTGGCATGCGGTCGCTTGCAGTCGATTCTGGTTGCTTTTCAGCGCGCCTGGACCTAGCATTAGCGCTATTTTGCTCACATTTTTTCCGATAATTCTCAGCGTCTCTTGATACCTTGTCTGAAAGAAAACCAAACGCTATTCTTGCTCCAGCTGAGAGTTTTGGAATTTCGCCTGTCTCGGAGAAATCAACTAATGCCATTATCACAGCTCTGAACTCTTGGTCCGTCAACTCGTCAAGATTGCGCAAATCGGAATGGTACACCATGAAGCCTTGACGCTTCGAGCGCTTTTCAACCTCTGCCGCTTTCATATCGTCAGTCATTTGATTAGCGCCCTTCCCATCTAAAACGCTCTGCACCTTCGGCCTGGTTTGCCAGCCACGCCCTGAATTTCTCCCCGTGCATGAACTTCCTGCCGCCGATAGCAATAACTGGCAAGTCTTGACGGTTCAGCAACTGATAGGCCATGGACCGGGCAAACCCCATCTTCACCAGGTCCTTTGCATTAAGGACAGCCTTCTCTTCAACCAGGCCGGCAGCTGGCGGAGCGTAGATTGAAGATGCGTTGCCCCGGGCCTCAGCTTTCATCCGGCGCACCTCCCTTCTGTTCAAGTGCTCGCAGGTTTTTACCATTCTCTGCCAGCATCCTTGCAGCTCGCCGTTCCCAATACCTTTCATTGTATTTTTTAATCCGGTCCTTGTTCTCTGCCCTCCATTTGCGCTTATACTCCCTCAACGCTTGCCGGGCTTCTTTACTAAGATTCACCTTTGCTCCCCTCTTTCTCTTGTTCTGCAGTTGACTTTCATCTTCTGCTGGTGGTATCATATCACGTGAAACGAAACACTACTAACTATTTACGTATTGCGTAACTATGTGAGGTTGAAATGAAGATATTACAAAACCAGAAACCTTCAAAACAAGAAAACAAGGGGACAATAGGCAGTAGAATTAAAGACCTTCGTACCAAAGCAGGCTATAAAACTCAAAAGGAATTTGCTGATGCTTTAGGTGTTTCGAAAGCTGTTTTTTCCCGATGGGAAAACGATAAACACCAACCAGACTTAAACGCTTTGGGGGATATTGCCACTCTTGTCGGTTCGAACTGCGATTACATCATCAGAGGTGTTTCGACAGAGCATTTGGACGCACACAAGCATTATGGTCTATCCAACGATGCTTTGAACGTGTTGGCTGAGCTTAACACAGAGGAAGAGGCCCTGCCTGACGCAAGCGTTGGAAAACTCCCTCAAATCCGTCCCATTGAGTTCATCAACAGGCTACTGACTGCAACTGATGATTCGAGGACAGAGGATTCCAGACTTGTTATAACATTGGCAAAACTTGCAGAGAGATATGTCGCCCTATTGAAACCTGTTTTGTCACTCGAAGAAGTTCAACGCACATATACCATCGGACTTCACAATGTGGTTGGTGATTCAGAGCTCGAGAGAACTATCGTAGAAACAAGAGAAAAAGTGGATGAACTAAAGGACGAACTGACTCAATACGGTGTTTTTTCGATTTTAAGTGGGTCCGAATATTTGAGCTGGCAGCGCACCTATCTTCGTGAAATGTGGATTAAACTTTTTGATAATGTTTTCAAGGATACGATTAGTCAGGAGGAAGTATAAATGGCAAGAAAAAACACAAGAGCCCCCAATAATGCAGGCAGTATCCGCAAGCGTTCAGATGGCCGCTGGGAAGGCACGGTCACGATTGGTATCGACCCAGGAACCGGGAAGCAGCTGAGGCGCTCCGTATATGGCTGGACTGAGAAGGAAGTTGTGGAGGGCGTTCAACGGATGCGCATCAGCCTGGCCGATGGCATGTACACAGAACCCTCAAAAATGACCGTAGGCGCATGGCTGGACCTTTGGCATAGGGACTACCTCGGCAGCGTGAAACCTGCTACAAAGGTCACCTATGCCTCCCAAATCAGGAACCATTTGAAGCCGGCCTTCGCTGCCGTGAAGCTGGTGGACCTGAAGCCCATCCAGGTGCAACGGTTTTACAACAACCTAACGGAAAAAGGACTGTCCGCAAAAACCGTCAAGGGCATCCACGGGGTGCTGCACAAGGCTTTGTCCCAAGCCATCAAGCTCAACTACATCCGCACCAACCCCACCCATGCCTGTGAGCTTCCCCGCATCGAAAAGCCCAATATCAACTATATGGACAGCGAAGCCATTGCCGCCTTCCTGGAGGCCATCAAGGGCCATGCTTATGAGGCCATGTTCAAGGTCGCCATGTTCACCGGCATGCGCCTGGGTGAGCTGCTGGGTCTTACCTGGGACCGGGTGGACTTCAAGCGGGGCCGCATCACCATCGACCGTCAGTTGCTGCGCCCTCGCACGAAGGGTGAGCCCTTCCAGTTCGGCAGTCTGAAGAATGACAAGCCCCGCATCATTATGCCGGCAGTAACTGTATTTGAAACCCTGAAGGAACACCGCAGCGCACAGGTAAAGCAGAGGCTGCTGGCGGGTCCCCTGTGGATTGAGGAGCCGGATTTCGTGTTCACCAACGAGTTTGGCCGCCATGCCTCCTATTGGAAACTGTCAAAGCACCTGAACAACATCCTCAAGGGCCTGGGGCTGTCCCGCATGCGTTTCCACGACCTGCGGCACACCTATGCTGTGATTGCCATCACCGCCAATGTGAACACCAAGGCCTTGCAGGAGAACCTGGGCCACCACTCCGCAGCCTTCACCCTGGACGTGTACGGGCACATGATGGACGAACTGCGCCGGGAATCCGGCAACCAGGTGGAGGCCTTCATCCAAGGCATCAAGAAGGCTGAATAAAAGCTATTAGCGGTCAAATTAGCGGTCAAACGCCATTTTCCAGGCATAAAAACACCCTGTATCCGTTGTGAATACAGGGTTTCTTGATGGTGCGGTCGACGAGACTTGAACTCGTACGGTTTTCACCACACGCCCCTCAAACGTGCGCGTATGCCAGTTCCGCCACGACCGCAGGCAGCGAAGGTGATTATATCCTTTCAATCCTGGGCTGTCAAGGAAATCGGGGTGCTTTCATTGGCATATTTTGTAAGAGTGTCAAACATAGGTTACACATTGGTCATCAGTTGAAGCAGCCCGGTCATGTCAAGGGGAAGGTGGAGATTTGCGGAGCAAATACTACCTGA
>Ga0209510_1001100_pt1 | contig 32142 bp, 24 predicted proteins | sample BiotimSIPDNA_FD_185749 | JGI IMG/M metagenome (GOLD analysis project Ga0209510, IMG submission 185749) | Anaerobic biogas reactor microbial communites from Washington, USA - Biogas_R1 time_0 SIP DNA (SPAdes) (version 2) | ecosystem: Engineered > Bioreactor > Anaerobic > Unclassified | place...
AACCCCGAATTTGCTATGGTACCCCGTCTGGTACTGGTATTGCATTTTGTTCTTGTAGTGTTCTTCTGCTTTGGCTTCAGGCTTGTAGTGCGTGAAACCTATTCATATCTCACAACCAGCAAAGGTTCAGTGATGACTGTTATCTACGGTACAGGCGACCTGGCTCTTATAACACATGAAGCAATTCGCAATGACAAAGAGAGTCAGTATCATGTTGCAGCCTTTGTAGATGAAGAACCTTCCAAGTGGAACATGAGCCTTAACACCCTGCCTGTATTAAGCTGGGAGAAGCTTCTCAAGCAGGAAGGCAAGTGGGATAGCATAAAAGTTGTAATCCTGGCTGTTACGGACATCTCGACCAGGCAGAAGCAGATGATTGCTGAAGAATGTATGCGTCGGGAATGGAAACTAAAGGTAATGCCATCAGTAGGCAACTGGGTAAATGGGATTTCCAATACAAGCCAGATTCGTGACGTACGCATTGAAGACCTTTTGGGTCGTGATGAAATCCACCTTAACCAAAGACGTATTATGGAAGGTCTTGACAACAAGACCATCCTCGTTTCTGGAGCTGCCGGATCTATCGGATCTGAAATAGTACGCCAGCTGCTTCGTTTCCCTGTCAGACAAATTATAATGCTCGACCAGGCTGAATCGGCTCTTTATGACCTCCAACAGGAAATTATACTAAGGCACGACGACGCTCCATTCAAACCGGTTCTTGCTGATATCACTAACCAAAGAATGATGAGGAAGGTTTTCGAAACCTACAAACCTCATATTGTTTTCAATGCTGCTGCTTACAAGCACGTTCCCATGATGGAGGAATCTCCTTACGAAGCTGTTAGGGTCAACATTGGAGGAACAAAGATTCTGGCAGACTTGTCGGTTGAATTTGGCGTCGAAAAATTCGTCATGGTAAGTACTGATAAAGCTGTCAATCCCACCAATGTAATGGGAGCTTCCAAAAGGATATGCGAATTATATATTCAGTCCTTATCTCAGTTGCCTGAAATGAAAACAGCGTTTGTAACAACACGCTTTGGTAACGTACTTGGTTCAAACGGTTCGGTTGTCCCCCTTTTCAAACGCCAGATTGCTCAGGGCGGTCCTGTAACGGTAACCCACCCAGAAATTACACGATTCTTTATGACTATCCCCGAAGCTTGTCAGCTTGTACTTGAGGCATCTTTTATGGGCAACGGAGGAGAGATCTTTGTTTTTGACATGGGAGAACCTGTTAGAATTGCCGACCTTGCAGAGAAAATGATAAAACTGTCAGGACTTAAACTTGGTGAAGACATTGATATTGTATATACAGGTCTTCGGCCGGGAGAAAAGTTGTATGAAGAATTGCTGGCCTCCAAAGAACATACCAAACCTACCTATCATGACAAGATCATGATAGCAAATGTCAAGACCTGCGATTTTAATGATATCAATCGTCAAATCCTGGGTCTTCATGAATCTGCATACAATGAATCTGAGGAATTAATTGTGGCAAGAATGAAGGAGTTGATTCCTGAATTTAATCCTCAAAACGAAAGATACCGTAGGCTTTTGGTTGCACGTGAGCTATCGGTCTGAACCAGTTTAACAGCGACACACTTATATAAGCGGACAGCTTAATCCTATTTTGTTGTTAATTGTAGGGAGTGCTCTTTACAATTATTTTCTTTCGCCTTATATTTAGCGTAATTCTCATTGTTACCAAACTTTAACTATATAATTACTCTGATATGAAGAGGCTTTTTCTCTGCGTTTGTATCACCATACTGTATTTTTCAGTAGTAGAGGCTACCTCCTACTATGTCAGTCCTGCCGGTTCATCTAATGGCCAAGGGACTGCCGCCTCACCCTGGAATCTGCAGACTGCACTTACCAGTAATAAAGTAAATCCAGGTGATACAATTTGGATTGCCGGTGGTACATATGTCGGCAATTTCATCGCAGGCCTCTCCGGACGTGAAGGAAGTCCAATTATCTACAGAGCAGTACCGGGACAGGAACCTATACTCGATGGCAACACCAACAACGGAGCCAATGAAGTGTTGAGAATTAATGGTAGCTACCTTTGGTTTTGGGGACTTACTATTAGCAATTCAGCTTCTTCAGGCAATAACTATTACAAAGATGGAGTCTTCTTTGGAGGAGCCAATAGCAAGCTGGTTAACTGCATTATCCGCAATAATGGAGGTAATGGTGTTGGGTTCTGGCAAACTGCAGTCAACTCCGAAGTATACGGTTGCATTATCTACAACAATGGCTATATGGGTAGTGACCGAGGACACGGTCACGGCATATATGGACAAAATGCCTCCCTGCTCAAGATTATCAGAGACAATGTATTATTTCACTCATATGGAGTTGGAATTCATATCTATAGTGAAAGTGGATCTATTCAGGGTTTTTCAATAGAGGGTAACACAATATTCAACAGCGGCATACCTGGAGCAAAGTTTATCGAACGTAATATTCTGATAGGTGGATTGCAGCAGGCTGACAGAATCACAATTACTGGCAATCACATTTACAACCGTCCCAACTATCAGTCAAAGGCCAGTATTCAGCTTGGCTATGATGCATCCAACCGTAATGCTGAGGTTTCTGACAACAAAATAGTCGACGGCTCTCTGTATATGATTAAAGGCTGGAACTCCTTGCAGGTACTGCGTAACTCAATTTATGCACGCAATTCACAGATGCAGCTTATTGCCTTTGACAACTTCAATAACATAACCTCGCCCCTGTTCAACAACAACAAGTATTTCGGAGGAACACTGGCAGAAATGAACTTTCAGACCTGGAAGACTAATTCAAAACAAGATGCCAACAGTACGTACTCCTCCAGCATGCCAACACAGAACGAGTATTACGTGATTAAGAATCGTTATGAAGGAGGAAGGGCTAACGTAGTGGTTTACAACTGGAGTAGGGCTGAGAATATGATGGTTGACCTATCTACAGTATTGAGCACAAATTCTCGGTTTAGCATATACGATGCAATGAATCTGCAGGCAGGTCCGGTAGTCAGCGGCACATACTCAGGAGGAGCTATACGGATACCACTAAACCTGAATAGTATTGAACTCCCGATAAGAGCTGACAGCAACAGGGGAGATCTAAGGCATACACTGCCTGAATTTGGGGTCTTCATTGTAACTTCAGTAGGTTCATTACCTTCCGGTATTGAAACACCCGTATTCGAAGATCTACCACTCAAGATTAAGAAGTGTAGTCCCAATCCAACTGTAGATTTGCTTGCAATTGAAGCCTATTCGCCTACTCAGACCAGACTTCTTGTAAATGTTTTTGATGAGGTCGGACGTATGGTATATAACGAAGGGGTCAATGCTCACATTGGGGACAATAAGCTTGTCATCAATATGGCAACACTGGCCGGTGGCTTGTACATTGTGACACTTACTGATGGAGCATACACTGACACATGCAAAATCCTGAAGAGAGACTTTGCATTAAACTCCGAGAAAGAAAAAGAAAAAGAGCTACCTCTGCACTAGATCTCAACAAGGTGGTTACGGATGGCGAACACAACAAGGCTCGCTGTATTCTTGCATCCTGATTTAAGCAAAATATTGGCTCTGTGTTTTTCAACTGTACGTTTGCTGATAAACAGCTTATCGGCTATTTCACTATTGGATAGTCCCTGGCAAATTTCGATAAGTACCTCAAGTTCCCTGTCTGACAAGGCGTCATCCTTATTAGCTTCAAGACTGTTGCCTTTTCTTGCAACAACTAATCCCCTGAGCAACTGTTCGGAAAAGTAGTTGCCTCCTTCACAAACAGTGCGTATGGCTTCATCCACCTCCTGTAACTCACTATCCTTAAGCACAAAGCCCTTCACTCCCAGTTCCACCATCTTTGTGTAGTACTCCTGATCTCCATACATTGAGAGTGTGATTATCTTTAGGTCGGGTGTTTTTTCAAGAGCCCTTCTTGAAGCCTCTATACCGTCCATTTTTGGCATTGAGATATCCATTAGTACCACATCCGGAGCAGCACTTTCATAATGCTCCAGAAATTCCAATCCATTATGTGCCTCACCTGCAATATGGTAATATGGCAGTTGGCTCAATAGAGAATTAAGACCATTAAGAAAAAGGTTGTGGTCATCTACAAGAAACAGTCTTATCTTATTTGTGCTTTCCATCGTCAGATAAAGGAATAGTTATACTTACATTAACACCCTGATTGTAGCCCGATTTAACCTCAAGCTTGCCCTTCATAGAATTGACCCTGTTGAGCATATTATAGTATCCTGCACCTCCATCTCTGGTGCCAGAAAACAGATTGGTCGTATCAAAGCCTACCCCATCATCACAATAAATCACCCTGACATTGTCATTGTCTGCATATAGTTCTATAACAGCTTTCTTTGCACTCGCGTGCTTTATAGTGTTATTTATCAGTTCGCATACAGATCTGTATATTACAACTTCAAGAACTGGGCTGTAACGGGTCTCATCCACATTAGTAACAAAATCTACTCTCAGACCCCTGCTTTGATTTACCTTCTTAATAAAGTTACGTATTGCCTTTGCAATACCAAAATTCGTCAATATATGAGGACTTAAATTATTAGAGATATCCTGAATACTTTTAATTGCCTCACTAATTGCAACATTCATATTACTTATTACTGCCCTTGAATTAGGCGGTACATCTGTTGTCGACAGGCTCGATACTGACATCTTAATTGTAGACAGCAGGGGTCCCAGTCCATCATGCAATTCTGCAGCAAAACGTCTACGCTCACGCTCCTCAGCCTGAATTACAGCATTAAGCAGGGCCTTCTCCTGGTATCGGGTACGAGCCTCTGTCTCCTTTATATACTTGAATATCTTTTGAATAAGGAACACCCCTACAGCAAAGAAAAGACTGGTAATTGCACCCAACCAGTTATAAAAAAGACGGAAATACTGAGGTTTAAACTCAGTGACAAAGGGTAGAAACTCTAAAAGCCTTTGAACTGCCATAATAACAAATCCAAAGGATATAAGAATCCACGAAAGATTGTACTTGGTAACCTTTGTAAGCTTAACAGCAACCGCAGCTGCAAAAAACTGCAAAATAATGGTAATACCTAAAGTAATAATTAATAGCGTTGGCTGTTGTTCCATGGCAATCAGATTTCATATGGGAAGGCGATGAACAAATATATCTTATTCGCATGAAACCCGAAATAGGTATTTTACGTTATACAGTCAATTACTAAGGCCATATTTTTATAAAAAACATTGTATTGGCAATTGATTTACACTATTTTTGATTACAAAACGAAGACATTATGAAGAGATTGGTTACAGCTTTTGTTCTCCTCCTACTTGTTACCCTTACTATCTCATCATGCAAGAGCTATGAAGATTGCCCTGCATACGGACAAGTTGAGACGAGTGTAGAAATGCCTGTACAGGCATAAGGTTATAAGCAAAAAGCATTTCAGAGCTTCTGATAAAAAAGGAAATCGATGATTTCCTTTTTTATTTGTCATTTATGAGGGGTTAAAACTACAATTTGAAAGAAACCCCCCGCCTGATAAATATAATTAACTTCATTTCACATTTAAGAGAGAAATGAAATTAATCATTATTTGACGGTTTGCTTATGATTTCATATTTTTGTTCGGCGAAATCAAAACCAACTGCTTTTTTGCTTCGCCAACCATATCAAAAACAGTAATTTAAAACAAATAAACATGTCAAAGATTAAAATTGGTATCAACGGTTTTGGTCGTATCGGCCGCTTGGTATTCCGCGCAGCTCAAAACTTCAGCGATGTTGAGGTTGTAGCTATCAATGACCTTGTAGAAGTAGAGTACATGGCCTACATGCTGAAGTATGACTCTACTCATGGTCAATTCAAAGGTACTGTAGAAGTAAAGGATGGTCATCTTGTAGTTAACGGAAAGTCTATCCGAGTTACAGCTGAAAAAGATCCTGCAAATCTTAAGTGGAATGAAGTTGGCGCAGAATACGTCGTTGAGTCAACAGGTCTTTTCCTTGACAAACAATCAGCCAAGGGACACATTGAAGCTGGTGCAAAGAAAGTTGTAATGTCAGCTCCTTCAAAGGACGACACTCCTATGTTTGTTTGCGGTGTTAACCTGGACAAATATACTAAGGACATGCAGTTTGTATCTAACGCTTCTTGTACTACCAACTGTCTTGCTCCTATCGCTAAGGTTCTCAATGACAAGTTTGGTATCGTAGAAGGTCTTATGACTACCGTTCACGCTACAACAGCTACACAAAAGACTGTTGACGGTCCTTCAAAGAAAGACTGGAGAGGTGGTCGTGGCGCTGGTCAAAACATCATCCCTTCATCAACAGGTGCTGCTAAGGCTGTAGGTAAAGTTATTCCTGAGCTGAATGGCAAACTTACCGGTATGGCTTTCCGTGTTCCAACTCCTGACGTATCAGTAGTTGACCTGACTTGCCGTCTTGCTAAGCCTGCTAAGTATGAAGAAATCTGCAAGGCTATGAAGGAAGCTTCTGAAGGCGAACTCAAGGGAGTACTTGGTTACACTGAAGATGCAGTTGTTTCAAACGACTTCCTTGGTGATACAAGAACTTCTATCTTCGATGCTGATGCCGGTATCTCTCTTAACGAAAACTTCGTTAAGGTTGTATCTTGGTATGACAACGAAATGGGTTACTCAACAAAGGTTGTTGAACTGATCCAACACATGTACAAAGTAGACCACGCTTAATTTTAAGCTCTATATTACAGGCAAGAGGCTGTCCCCGCGGACAGCCTTCTTTTTTGTCTGGCAACCGCTAATTAGGATAATTCACCCACATAAAGTATATTTTCCATCCATGGACAAGCCTTGTAATTATAAATGCCACTGATTCTATTTTAATACAAACCTGTCATTTTTGAGGGGTCAACCCACTTGTCAAATTCTGCCTCCGTCAGTAAACCCAAAGCCAGTGCTGCTTCCTTCAGTGTGGTATTCTCAGCATGAGCCTTTTTTGCAATTTTAGCAGCATTTTCATAGCCTATATGGGTATTTAGTGCAGTAACCAACATAAGCGAATTTTTCAGGTGTTCCTTAATCCTGGGATGATCCGGTTCGATACCCACAGCACAATGATCATTAAAAGCAAGGCAGGCATCGCCCAACAGGCAGGCAGACTGAAGGAAGGCACTAATTATTACCGGCTTAAACACATTAAGTTCAAAGTGGCCGTTTGAACCAGCAATTGTTATTGTAGTATCATTACCCATCACCTGTACGCAAACCATCGTTAGTGCCTCTACCTGCGTGGGATTGACTTTGCCCGGCATAATGGATGATCCGGGCTCGTTCTCAGGTATCCTTATCTCACCAATACCTGAACGGGGACCTGAGGCGAGCACTCTTATATCATTTGCTATTTTCATTAGACTCACTGCAATCCTTTTAATTGCACCATGACTCTCGACTATGGCATCATGAGCTGCGAGGGCTTCAAATTTATTCGCTGCACTCACAAAGGGGAAGCCTGTCAGTTCAGCAATTTTTGCAGCAACTTTGTCTGCATATCCCTTAGGAGTATTTAGACCTGTACCCACGGCAGTTCCACCCAAGGCCAATTCAGACAGATGAGGCAGGGTGTTCTCCAACGCCTTCAGACCATGATCAAGTTGCGCTACATAACCTGAAAACTCCTGTCCCAATGTCAATGGAGTGGCATCCATCCAGTGAGTTCTTCCGATTTTTACTACATCCATCATCTCAGCAGACTTTCTTACAAGAGTATCCCTAAGTGTTCTGACAGCCGGTATCAGGTGCGTAACAACAGTCTTGTATGCTGCAATATGCATGGCCGTAGGGAAGGTATCATTGGAAGATTGAGATTTGTTGACATCATCATTGGGATGAATCGCAGGTTTCCTCTCGCCCAGCTTGTTGCCGGCCAACACATGAGCGCGATTGGATATCACTTCGTTTACGTTCATATTAGACTGGGTACCCGAGCCTGTCTGCCATATAACAAGTGGAAACTGGTCATCCAGCTTACCCTCTATTATCTCATCCGCTACCCTGGCAATCAGCTCTGCCTTCTCTTGTGGTAACACACCCAGTTCCTGATTAGTTAAGGCTGCAGCCTTCTTTAGATAACCAAAAGCATGGATAATTTCTTTGGGCATCGAAGCAGCAGGTCCTATAGGGAAATTAAGGATTGAACGCTGGGTCTGTGCCCCCCAATACTTATCGGCAGGTACCATGACCACCCCCATTGTATCTCTTTCTTCTCTGTATTGCATGACTTCAGTTTTAATGGTTACATATATGGTATAACAAAACCAACATCCCTTAGTTTTTTAATTAACTTTAGCTAATTACTATAACAACTTGAATATGATTATAAAATATGTCCTTGACAAGAGTTTCGGCCCTCCAGGCAGCTTTACCGGCTACTTTATTTTGCTTGTCGGTTTGATAACTGTCTTTGCCTCATGGTCTGGACTGGTTCTGATTGTTTTGGGCAGTTTTATGGCTTTCTCTACTTCAGGATGCATGATAGACTGCGACAACTTTAAAATCAGATTTACCGACAACCTCTGGGGCATATTTAAGGTGGGGAAATGGCAATATATCCATCCAAGAACACAGATAGGAGTAAATCATGCCAGGATGATGTATAGGGTCAGCAGCATAAGCAATCACAACATAGATGTCTCTGACCCCGACTGGCGGGTTTATATATACGATGGTGTGGATCGTCGGGGTAAGGCTATCTGCAAGTTTAAAAACCGTGTGGATGCCGAAAGAGAGCTTATTAGACTAAGTGAAGCTCTCAACATCCCGATCAGGGAAGAGGCACCCGGCACAAAACAATGAACCCCGATCAGGCATCTGCCTTCACGGGGTTCTTGATCCAAATCAACTACTATCTTGTTTTCACAAGTTTATGCACTTCAGAGCTACCTCTCTTTGTACTGATGTACAACATGTATACTCCAGGGTGCAAGCGGGACAAATTAAGAACAGCATCAGGATCGGCAAAGCTTTCAACAAGCCGACCGTTGACATCATAAATTTCAACGCTTTTTAATGGCTCCTCTGTCCTGAGATTAATATCTCCCACAAAAGGATTGGGGAATATACTTGTACGTTTATCAGCATAGGACGGCCCCCTGCCTACAGACGAAGCCGGATCAAAGCTTGCAAACTTCTGCTTTGTAAACATTATAAATTCGCCAGGTTTCACCTGAACTTCCTGGTTTAAACTGCTTACTATAATACTGTCGCCGGCAAAATGGTTAAACCACTTACCCGTACTATTAAAACCGGGACTTACAGTCTGTATGCTTGTTCCGAAGTTGCCTACCAGCCTTACGCTGTTGTTTTCACTATTTAGTAATATTCGTTTTACCTGTCCGGCAACATCAAGAGTAAAGTCATTTGTTGCAAATATTGGCTCCTTTTTCTTGAGATCAATCATCTCGGCATAAATATCCCACAAAGCCTTTCTGTCATTAACCTCCAAATAATTCCAACGTGTCGGCTTTTTTGAAAGTCTGCCTCCCTGATCAATACTTATATCATAGCCCAGTTCACCAAACTGCCATATCATCTTTGGACCCGGGATAGACAACAGGAAGACAGTAGCAGCCTGATGCCGCTCAAGAGATGTTTTCAGGTTCCTGACATTATATGATCCTACCTGGATTCCATATGTTCTCGACCTAAAGGTTATCCTTTCCTCATCATGGCTTTCCATATAGGCTACCAGGTTAGGCTCATTCCAGTTGCGATTCTTATAAGATGACCAATTGAAATCCGATTTGCCTTCATCGTGATAGCCCATCACAGCTTCAGAAAAATTATAGTTCATATTTCCCCAAAGCAATATTCCATAGTCGGCAAGCACCTTTTCCTCTGTGTTTTCAGCCAAATGCTCAAAGATGACAAGCGCATCTTCCTTTACACTCCACACCTTGTCCGCTATCCGTTTGAGTATTGCAATACGGCTTGCATCATACTCACTTGCCCATGAACTCGGACCATATGGTGTATTTGTAAAACCCTTGGTAAAGTCAAAACGGAATCCATCGACCTTAAACTCAGTAATCCAGTATTCAAGTATGAGATCAACCAACTCCTGGGTATAGGGACTCTCATGGTTAAAGTCATAACCCCACTGAGCATCCGGGTTTTGCATGTTATGACTGACATTGTACCATGGATTATTAGCTGCCGGTTTTGATCCGTCAAGGTACATCTGTACCAAAGGCGACTCTCCGTAAGAGTGGTTAAGCACCATGTCAATTATCACGGCTATACCTCTCTCATGGCAAGCATCAATAAACTCCTTGTAGTCGTTCATAGTGCCGTAAGCCTTATCAGGAGCAAAGTAAAAGGAAGGGTTATATCCCCAGCTGTCGTTACCTTCAAACTCATTGATAGGCATCAGTTCGATAGCATTCACACCCAGTCTTACAAAATAATCAAGTGTATCTGTTATAGTTTTAATATCTCCGTTATCTGTAAAGTCCCGGATTAGGACCTCATAGATTACGAGCTTTTCCTTCTCAGGCACTTGAAAATTCTGCACCTTCCACTCAAAGGATTCAGCCTGAACCCATGGGAGTACAGAATAATTAGTATTCAGGAATAAAGAATACAGATATCAAACGAGAAACAACATCTCGTATTGACGAAGCCTGGTAAAACTGCACAATCATCAATGTCTATAATTTTTATCGTAGCAGTAATGCAAAAGAGGTTGTCCAATTAAGGGCAACCTCTTTTGTGCTTTAAAAACTCTACAGATTACTTCATATAAGCACGAAGCATCCAAACCAGTTTTTCCTGTTCAGAAATATACTCTGTAAGAATAGTCAGGGTACCCTCATCTTCAGCTGCCTGAGCCAGAGGAATAGCCTGACGTTCAAGCTTGATAAGCACTGCAATATTATCAAGAGTAGTAGATACAGTAGTTTCAGCATCTGTAAGGTTCTTTGCAGGCTTTACAGTACTTATTGCAAGGTAGTCCTCAAAAGTGTGCAGTGGAGCACCTCCAACAGTTAAGATACGCTCAGCTATAGCGTCAATCTTTTCAACGGCATCATTATAAAGCTCTTCAAACTTAGCATGGAGCTCAAAGAATGTCGCACCCTTAATGTTCCAGTGAAAACCACGAAGGTTTTGATAATATACCTGATAGTTTGCCAATAGCTCATTCAGTTTGTCTACAACCTGAGCAGTCTCCTTTTCCTTCAATCCTAAAATTTCTGTTACCTTCTTCATATTCTTCAAGTTTGTGACCTGTCTCGGGCACAGGTCTGATTTTGTCTCTTAGTTTGGTTTAGTATGGTTTACCTTTATTTGATAACCTGTACCAAAGATAAAATAAATAAACGTTTGGGTCAAATAGGTTCATTTTATTATCCATAGATTTTGACTATAGAAGAAGGATATAATCCTTTATCAGAAACTAGTGCTAATACGCAAAATGTAAAAAGCAGAACAGGGGCAGCGCCGGTAGGCACTGCCCCTGTTATCAACGAACTCTCAAAGCTCTTATTTATTCTGCTGCTGCAGCTTAATCAGATTCAGTGCCGAGCCGGCTCTAAACCATTCAATTTGCTGCTTATTGTAAGTGTGGTTGACCTTGACGGTTTCCTTGCTACCATCAGCATGAACCAGTTCCATAGTCAAGGGCTTCTCAGGTGCAAAATCCTTCAGATCTACAATATTGATTGTATCATCTTCCTGAATCTTGTCATAGTCGGTCTCATTTGCAAAGGTCAGTGCAAGCATACCCTGTTTCTTGAGGTTTGTCTCATGGATACGGGCAAAACTCTTGACCAGAACCACTCTTACCCCAAGGTGACGTGGTTCCATCGCAGCATGTTCACGCGAGGACCCTTCTCCATAGTTGTGGTCCCCCACCACTATACTACCAATGCCGGCAGCCTTGTACTGACGTTGTACCACAGGTACACTTTCATACTTACCTGTCAATTGATTCTTGACCTTATCAGTAGCATCATTGAAGTAGTTGACTGCACCGGTGAGCAGGTTGTTAGAAATATTATCGAGGTGTCCTCTATACTTAAGCCATGGACCAGCCATAGAAATATGGTCTGTTGTACACTTGCCCTTGGCCTTGATAAGGAGCTTCAGACCCATAAAGTTCTCTCCGTCCCAGGGCGCAAACGGTTCAAGCAATTGCAGTCTATCAGACTTGGGGTCAACCTTAACTTCTATCTTGCTACCATCCTCAGCAGGAGCAACATAACCGGCATCTTCAACTGCAAAACCTCTTGGTGGCAGGTCCAGTCCTTTCGGTTCATCAAGTTTCACTGCAACACCATCCTCATTGATTAGAGTATCGGTCACAGGATTAAAAGTAAGGTCTCCTGCAATTGCGAAGGCAGTTACGATCTCAGGTGAAGCTACAAAAGCATGAGTATTGGGGTTACCATCGTTACGCTTTGCAAAGTTGCGGTTGAACGAAGTAATGATAGAATTGCGTCGTGTGGGATCGTTGGTATGTCGAGCCCATTGTCCGATACATGGACCGCATGCATTTGCAAGTACCACTCCGCCAATCTTGTAGAAATCATCCAAAAAACCATCTCTTTCTACAGTATAGCGTACCTGCTCAGATCCCGGGGTAATTGTAAACTCAGACTTTACTTTAAGTCTTTTCTCACTGGCCTGGCGAGCAACTGACGCAGCTCTTGAGATATCCTCATAGGAGGAGTTGGTACATGAACCAATCAGTCCAACTTCAAGCTGACTGGGCCAGTTATTCTTTTTAACCTCTTCGGCAAACTTTGAAAGAGGTGTCGCCCTGTCAGGAGTAAAGGGACCATTTATATGTGGCTCGAGTTCCGACAGGTTGATTTCTATTACCTGATCAAAATACTTCTCAGGATTAGCATATACCTCCGGATCTCCTGTCAGGTGATGGCTGACAGCATCAGCCATTTTTGCAATCTCTTCCCTACCTGTACCAATAAGGTATTCTGTCATCTTCTGATCATATCCGAAAGTAGATGTAGTAGCACCAATTTCTGCTCCCATATTACAGATAGTACCCTTACCGGTAGCTGACAGACTTAATGCCCCATCACCAAAATACTCAAGTATGGCACCTGTTCCTCCCTTAACGGTAAGAATACCAGCCACCTTAAGGATTACGTCCTTTGCAGAAGTCCAACCGTTCAAACGTCCTGTCAATTTAACACCTATCAGTTTAGGAAATTTAAGTTCCCATGGCATTCCTGCCATTACATCGACGGCATCGGCGCCACCGACGCCGATGGCTATCATGCCCAGACCACCTGCATTAACAGTGTGTGAGTCTGTACCTATCATCATTCCACCGGGGAATGCATAATTTTCAAGTACAACCTGATGAATAATACCGGCACCCGGCTTCCAGAAACCTATTCCGTATTTATTTGATACCGAAGCAAGAAAATCAAAAACCTCTTTGCTTGTGTTAAGAGCTGATTTTAGGTCAGCTGCAGCTCCATCCTTTGCAAGGATTAGGTGGTCGCAGTGAACAGTGGATGGAACTGCAACCTTGCTACGTCCGGCTTGCATAAACTGCAGAAGGGCCATCTGTGCAGTAGCATCCTGCATAGCTACTCTGTCGGGTGCAAAATCAACATAAGATTTTCCCCTCTCATAGGCCTTGTCCGGGAGTTCTACCGAAAGGTGTGCATACAGAATCTTTTCGGTCAAGGTCAATGGTCGGTTCAATAGCTTCCTGGTTTTGTCAACCTTCTCGCCAAAGCCGGCATAAACCTTGCGAATCATGTCAATATCGAATGCCATAGTGTAATATATGTTATCTGATTAAAACTTAAATCTACTAAACTGTAGATATATTAACAGTTGCAAACCCTCTTTTGTTCTCTGATATAATGAACGATTAAACCAGAGCTTGTGAAAATTTGCGTAACAGTCTTAGCTAAGTAGTTTTTTTACAGTATCCACGATATAAGCTTGTTCATCTTTTGTCAGTCCTGGATATATCGGTAAACTGACAGTGCCTTGCCATGTGCGCTCAGCATTTGGAAAGTCTTGCTCACTTAGCTTGTAGGTCTCACGATAATATTTCAATCTAAAGAGCGGTTTGTAATGAACAGAGGTTCCTATGCCTGCCTCCGACATAAGCTCAATAAACTTATTTCTGGAAATAGGTGCATTGCTATTGAGTACCAAGGGGAAGAGGTGCCATGCATGCTCCTTCTTTTTCACATGAGTAAGGGGCAGGTCCAATGCCTTGCAATCTGCAAGTTCGGTTAAGTAAAACTCCGCAATCTTCATCCTTTCTTCCCTGAAAGCATCACCTTGCTCAAGCTGAGCCAGACCTATAGCTGCATTCAAATCAGGCATATTATATTTAAATCCTGGAGCCACCACATCATATTCCCACGAAGGCTTATCAGAGGTAAAACGATCCCATACATCTCTGTCAATACCATGGAGACGCATTATCTTGACCCTGCGATACAGCTCCTCATCCTCCGTAGTCAACATACCTCCCTCACCGGTAGTAATTGTCTTATTGGCATAGAAACTAAAGCAGGTAATATCTCCAAAACTTCCTACCATTCGGCCATTGATGGAAGCAGGGAAGGCATGGGCTGCATCTTCAAGAATCTTTATTCCACGTTTCCTGCAAATATCAAGGATGCCTGATCCATTACTGTTGACCATTTCTGCCGGGTGACCACCGAAATGCACTATCACCAGGTACTTGACATCAGGATACTGCTTAATTCCTTCTTCAAGAATGGCAGGAGTGATAAGAGAAGTGCCGTATTCCACATCAAGAAGGACAGGGTGGGCATTCATATATCTCACAACTTCAGCGGAAGCTGTGAAGGTCATTGCAGGAACAAAGACCTTGTCACCCGCCTTTACACCCAGTGCATCCAGTCCAAGGTGAAGGGCAGCGGTACAGCTGTTAACTGCACAGGCATAACGTGCTCCCACCCTCTCAGCGAAGAGTTCTTCAAACCTGCGGGCTTTAGAGGCAGTAGTCAGCCATCCGCTTTCGATAACCTCGGTAATATACTTTAGTTCATTGCCTTTGCATGAAACTTTTGCAAAGGGAATCTTTAGATTGCTCATTATATGTATTATAAGTAATGGTCAGTATTAGCACAGCCACTATGGCTGTTAAAAGATGGTCCTGAAAATTATCCTGATGTCGCCAAGTAAACTATGGTTTCTTACATAGTCCTCGTAAAGATCCAGTTTACGGGGCAGTACCATATCTCTGTAAGTCTCTTCCGGGTCTGTGGATGCTGCAAGAATTTCCTCTTCATTTCTAAACTCCAATGAAGCATTGTCGGTAATTCCCGGCCTAATGCTATGCACAAAACGCCATCGTTCTGGATAGGCTTCCACCCATTTCTGAACTTCTGGCCTGGGGCCAACAAGTGACATATCACCAATAAGGACGTTCCACAATTGGGGCAGTTCGTCAAGCTTTGTCTTCCTGAGCATCCTTCCAATGCGGGTCACCCTACGTGTGTTGCCTGCATCAAAACTGCCTTCAGCTGCAGCTTTGCTGACGCTCATCGAGCGAAACTTGTAAATCCTGAACAGGCGCCCTCCTTTTCCTACCCTCTTCTGTGCAAAGAAAACTGGAAATCCGGAATCCACAACAACAGCCACTACCAGTGCAAGGAGTACCGGTAATAGTACCAGCAGCCCAAAGCAGGAAGCAACAATATCAAAGCATCTTTTCATTTATCTAAAGGGACTTTAAATAGACGTACAACTTTCCGATCTGGTTGGGCCTGTTGAATGTGGTTTGAGCCAGTTCGATTCCCCTCGCCCTGATCTCATCTATAGAGGATGTGGCAAACTCCCGGATATTGGCTTCAAGCTGCTTCATATCAGTAGGGTGGTTGACCCATCCCAATTTGTTTTCCTGAATTATCCTGGCTCCCTCACCTTCTCCTGAAAAGATTATAGGGAGTCCGGCTGCCATAGCCTCATAAATCTTAGATGGTACAGCACCATAGATATTCTTGGTAAGGGGGATCAGGGCGGCATCGTAGCGTTTGAGCATTGCCGGAATCTCTTCGCGTTTTACAACGCCATTGTAAACGATGCCCCTGTCCGGGTTACGCGAAATAAACTCCATAATATCTTCCTTCTCCGCTCCTGCTCCGAAGATATGAAACTCAAGTCCAAGCTTTCCGAAGTCTACAGACTTACATATATTCAATATACCCTGGGCTACACCCAGCAATCCGGCATAGACTATGGCCTTGCGATCACCACCTATCCTATTGACAGGGATGTCTGCAAAGCGGGAATAATCCACTCCGTTACGGAAGAGGTAGCTGTTATGCCCACCTGCACTTATATAATCAACAATTTCCTGTGACTGACCCAATACTGCTGCAGAGCGACTGTAAACAAAAGTCTCAAGCTTTTCAAGAAATCTATAAAGCCTACCCTTTGACATTGCACCCAGTTCGAGAGCCGACAATGGCCACAGGTCTGAGATATTGCTTACCAGTTTTGAACCGCTAAGTCGTGCCAATATCCATCCGCTTAGTGCAAGGGTAAGGGGAGGACTCTCTACAATCAGGATGTCAGGTTTTCTCCTCCTGATAAAACCAAGTGAAAAAAGAGAAGTAAATGAAAAGGAAAGCATACTGAATATTCGGGGCAGGGCCTTACGTGAATTAGAAGCATAGAGCCAGTAGCGTTTGACATCCAGGCCATCAACTTCCTCCCTTATTGAAAACTTCCCCCTGTAACCTTTGAATATCCTACCTTCCGGGTAATTGGGCATGGCGGTTACAACAGACACTTCAGCACCCAAATCTTTGAGTCCCCTGAGCATCTCATAGAGACGGCTCTGGGGAGCCCCCATCTCAGGTCGGTAGTATTGGGTTAGCAGTACTATCTTCATATACTAAAACTTCGAATTAATTCCGCAGAAGTCGAGTTCAATCTTACCTTCCTCTGGCTGAATTGATTTAAATGCACTATGCTTTACCAACCATGCAACGATATCTGCCTTCTTGTAAGCCTCCTTCGGATCTGCAAGCGTAAAGGAGCTATGAGTATCAATATTAGGTTCGCAAATCAAAACCTCTCCCCTTGTATCAGATACAACACGTGATGCAATATACTTGGCAGGAGACTCGCGTAGGTCATCAATATCAGGCTTGAATGCCAGCCCCATACAAGCTATCACCGGTTGCCTTCCGTTTTCCAGTTCGAAGTCATGAGCAGTTTTAAGAATCTTCTTTACACACCACTTAGCCTTATAGTCATTTATCTCCCTTGCCTGTTTGATAACATGAGCATGCTCGGGATAATCAGATACTATAAACCATGGGTCAACAGCAATACAGTGCCCACCGACACCACATCCGGGTTGAAGTATATTTACACGTGGGTGTTTGTTTGCAAGAGTGATAAGCTCCCACACATCCACACCTGCATTATCGCAGATCATCGAGAGTTCGTTGGCAAAAGCTATCTGTACGTCACGTGATGAGTTTTCAACAAGCTTACACATCTCTGCAGTTCTTGCATTTGTGGCGTGCAGTTTACCCTTTACAAAGATTGAATAGAAATCCATAGCGGCCTTAGTCGAAGCTTCATCCAATCCGCCTATAACTCTGTCATTGTGTTCAAGTTCGTAAAGCACCTTCCCGGGTAGTACTCTCTCCGGGCAGTAGGTTATGTGCAACACACCCTTTAGCTCCGGGCGACTGGTAAAAATAATATTAGCCATCTTTTCAGTAGTAAGCACCGGAGAGGTAGACTCTATAATTACAAGGTCACCTGCCTTTAGTTTGCTAAGAATAGACCTGACAGCCTGCTCAACAAAAGAAATATCGGGCTCACGGTTGAACTTAAAAGGAGTAGGTACCACTATCATATATACATCAGCTTCCTGAGGCTCAAGGAACACCTTTAGCCTGCAGGCGCTGACAACCTCCTTGACCAGCTGGTCAAGGTCGGGTTCAATAATATGTATCTCACCCCTGTTGATTGTTTCGACCACTTCAGGATTGATGTCACAACCCAGAACTGTCAGTCCTTTGCCTGCCATGGCAGCAGCCGTGGGCAGGCCTATGTATCCCATACCGATTACGGATACCTTATTGTACCTTGTCTTTGTCATATCTTTATTACTTACTGTACCTTGTCTTAATAATCTCAACTATTCTCTTGGCAGCCTTGCCGTCACCAAATGGATTTTTTGCTGTGGCCATAGATTTATAGAGTTCCCTATCCTCTATAAGGGCTCTGCAACTGTCAATTATCAGGTTGCTGTCAGTACCCACCAGTCGAACCGTTCCTGCCTCAAGAGCTTCGGGCCTCTCGGTTGTATCCCTCATCACCAGCACCGGCTTTCCGAGACCGGGAGCCTCTTCCTGAATACCTCCGCTGTCAGATACCACAAAGGAACACCTGCTCATAAGGTAAACAAAGGGCAGATATTCAAGCGGTTGAATCAGGTGCACATTAGGGATATTGCTAAGCAGCTCCCTGACGGGCTTCTGAACATTGGGATTGAGGTGAACAGGATAGATTATATTCCATGAAGGAAATTCGAGGGCTACTTCCTTTATAGCACGGCATATCTCAAGAAAACCATGTCCAAAATTCTCGCGTCTGTGACCTGTAACCAAAATAAACTGCCCCTTCTCACAGATAGCGTCAATATCAGCTATCATGCTTTGAAGCTTTGACTTCAAAGCTTCAGTCATCTCTCCACCCTGGTTTAACTGACCAACCGCTATGTGCAATGCGTCAATCACGGTATTTCCGGTTATAAAAATTGTTTCGGGGTCAACCTTTTCATTTTTCAGATTTTGTGCAGCCATCTGAGTAGGCGAAAAATGTAGGTTGGCCAGGCGTCCGGTAAGCTGCCTGTTCATCTCCTCAGGCCATGGTGAGTAACGGTTGTAAGTGCGCAGTCCTGCTTCTACGTGACCTACGTCAACCTGACGGTAAAAAGCCGCCAGAGCTGCAGCCGTGCTGGTTCCCGTGTCACCGTGAACCAGCACTATGTCGGGCTTGAACTCGTCGAGCACCGGCTTCATGCCATTGAGCACCGCTGTCGTTATATCGAAGAGGTCCTGCCCCTCCTTCATTATATCAAGATCATAATCCGGCTTGATACCAAAGATCTCCATTACCTGGTCCAGCATCTGTCTGTGCTGACCGGTCACGCAAACACGGGCATCAAACTGTCCATCGTCTGCATACTTAGCAAATTCGCGCACAAGCGGAGCCATTTTAATAGCCTCGGGTCGGGTTCCAAATACGGTCAATACTTTTATCATCTGCAGGTTAAGTGTTAGTTTATATATCTTAGGTGCAACTCCTGCACCTCTTTTTCAAGTCTATGAAAGATGTTACCTTTTTCGTCTATGTCGTAAACCAAATGTCTGAATGAGTCGAAACGCTCACCCACTTCGGCCAGCGTTGCAATCCAAAGTTTTCCTTCTGTCGAAGCAGCAGCAATTCGCTCAAAGACCTCATCGATCCCAGGAATCAAAGCTCCTTCTCCATTAACAAATATGCGTCCTTCTTTCCTCTTATCCAAGTCGGCAAAATAGGTATGAGCCAAGCAAACTCCGGCCTTGTCACAAAGCTGCCTTACATTTGTCTCTGAGAAGCTCTGAATAAAATCGTGTACCTCAAGAGTCTGAAAGAATGTAAAATCCTTCCCTCCTATCCTCTCCCTGAAAAACAATGGAGTAAAACGTTGCCAATGAGGAACTGCATCCTTACGTGTCATCAGTAACTTAACACCTTGTTTTGCGAGATACAGGATACTACGTATCAGGCCCCAGGCTCCTTCCAAACCATATTTCCAACCTTTTATCTTTATAAAAAAGGTAAGCTTCCTATATAGCATCTGATCTTTCTCGCTGCCAAAGAAGAGTATGTAGCTGCGAAACAGGTCCATAAATGCCTTTGCAGAGGGTTTTGAAAAGCACCTTCTCCTATATGCCCCAAAGGTGAAGGTATCAGGGTCTGCCTGATTGATCATGCCTGGACCTGCATTGCCACAATCCAGGTAGTTCCACAGATACCTGATCCCAGCCCGGGACATCATCTCAGCCCATAAATCAGCGTCTATGCCACTTCGCTTGTGAGTCGTGAAATTATATGGCTGAAAACCGTGATCGATCCAGGTCTGCCAGCTTCGTCCATCTACTGCAAAGTCTTCAAAATCCTTCTCCCACTCCTCATCCGTAGCTCTTGTACTTTGTGACAGGGAGTGATAACATAGCTCATGTCCATCTGCAGCCCAAAGCTCATACTCATCAGCATTGCGCTCTAGTGATGTATTAAAATCTCTTTTTGAATAATGGTAGAGAAAGACTCCCTTTGTCACACGTATTCCATGCTTTGCAAACAGTTTGCGCTGAGCCATCAATAAGGGCAGGGAGTCAAAATCGCAGTGATCAGTAAAACAGAGTATTGCAGAAAAGGGTAACTTGGAACGGCTAAACTCAGGTATTGCACCCTTAGTCAGCAGGAAGGTAAGGCGCAAAGGCTTATCAAGAGCTCTGACAGGTTCTCTGAAAGCACTGCTGTCGTCTTCTTGGTAGTCGAAGAGGGGAGCAAGATCTTCGTGTTCCAACACCCATTCAATGCTACGGGGCCGACGTGGGTCGAATAGCCAGAGTCCATCGGTGCGGGATGCTACAACCTTGGTACCGGACTTAAAAACAGCTGCCTTTGGTGAGTAGTATGCAGCCAGTCTCTTTCTGCTTGTATCAACCCAGGTATAGTCATGATTTCTCCAGCTTATAAGGGTTTCGGTAAACTCAACAATAAGACTGAGCCTTTGAACTTCAGCTCCCTCAGCTGCATCGACTTCAAAGTCGATGCGGTTGGGCATACTGATTACCTTTACGCTAACCGATGATGGATCGGCCCCCTTAATTTTCCAATCTTTAAGCATTCGGATTATAGCGTCTTTCAAAACGTTTGAACTTACCCATCAGGGTGCGGTCGAGTACCTCTTTGCAGTTTACCACCACCTCTGCCTCATCCCCAAGGGCATTGAGACACAACTTTTTAAGCTTTCCAAGTTCCTCGACAGTCAGTTCCCTTGAAGTTGAAATATTTACTTCAAACAGCTTTGCCGAACTCTGTATCACTTTGTACTCGGTTATATCGGGGCAGACCTTAGCAAATTCCTTAAATACATACACAAAGAGGGTATCTCCTGCCACTTTCTTGCCCGATGGCAGTATTGCCATCTCCTCTATCCTACCCATCAATTTGCTAAGCACTTCCTCTCCGTTGTCAATCTCAATTGCAGCCATATCACCGATATCGTAACGAATCAATGGCGTGCCCTTATTAAATAGAGGGGTAAGTACTACACGACCTACAGTTCCATGTGGACAGGGTCTGTCATTTTCATCAAGTATCTCAACATACATCAGCTCGTGTGCCAGTTTCCATTTACCGTCGCAACCGAAACCAATATGTCCCGCCTCCGAAGCACCATATTCATTATAGATTGGCACTCCGAAGACCTCCTCACAGAGCTTTTGCTCCTCAAGTGTGCACATCTCAGAAGTCACAATTACCACCCTAAGGGTGGGGCAATATGCCTTCAACATCTTTCCCTTGCGTGCAAGAAACTTGGCAAAGGTGACTATCGGATAGGCATAGCCGTACATATATGCAAAGTTCTTCCGGCTGAACATATCCAACCAGTTTTCCATATTGCGGTCGGACAGATCAACCGTATCAAAGCGAACACGGTTTGACACATAGTCCTTGAGCTTTTCTGCGGTTCGGGACACAAAGGAATAAGGGAATCCATAATAACGTGCCTGCAGGTCATTCAGACTTACACCAGCTGACTTATATCTATCTTCAAGAATTCTCCAGGTAAGGGCATGGCTCAATGTATCAACCGCATAGTCAAAAGGCTTGCCAGTTGATCCTGAAGTATTCCGAAAGTAGTAACGCTTTGCCCGGTTGGAATCTGGTATTCGTGGGATATTATACTCACGTATCTTACTCTTGTTGATTACCGGAATATCCTCCCATCGTTCCGGGCGGGGACCGACAAACTTAGCATAGTTGGTATTATTGCAGTAGTGAAAATCAAAAGCATCCCAGCGCCTCTTTTCCCGCAAGTCTGGATTCTTTGCCTCATCCTTAAGGCGGGCAAAGACTCTGCCAGCCTCTTTAACCTGAAATCCACTAAGTTGCAGTACTGTAAAAAAGTCCATTATAATTCCCAGTTATATTTTTTAAGCAGCTCAAGTGACCTATTAATTACCTCCTCTACCTTGAAAGGAATGGTGACCTTCATAATTCCTTCACTCAGAGTCTGAGCCAGGCTGTCGTCTTCAATAAGTCTAAGAATTGCATATTTAAGTTCTTCAACACTATGTGGGCTAACAAACAAAGCACTCTTCTCATGCTTGAAATATTCAGGAAGTGCATTGAAACGAGTAATAATAATTGGAATTCCTGCAAGGCCAGATTCCACAAGTATTCCGGGAAGTCCCTCCCCCGGATGGTAAGTTGGCAATGCAAGAAAATGATAAGCTGCCAGTACTGATTGAACCGCCATCGGTTCAATCACACCCTTATATATGATTTTTCCTCCAGAAGCCTTCTCGGCATCTTTGATTTCCTCTTCACAATCCTTATCCATCGGACCGTATATATCGAGCGACAAGTCCTTCCCCTCGCTATTAATTGCCTTAATAGCCTCTATCAGAATCAAGATACCCTTGGTGTCGGTCACGCGGGAGACAAAAACACATCTGTTTCGTGAGCTTTTATTGAGGGTCCAGCGGCTTCCATCATCATGCCTGGGATTATACACCAGTTCCACATTCCTGAGCCCCACTCCCTCAAGCCCCTTCTTTAAAGCTATTGACTCAGCAAAGATGCCATCAAGTTTGTTGAGTATAGCGACAAAGAGCTTTCTTTTGAAAGAGCTCATATAGTCGGTCAGCTGTATGTCAAAGGATCCGCCAATTACATATAGCACAGCTCTCTTTCGACAGAAATAACTTAATAACCAGAAGATAGGAATCAGATACAGGCGCCCATTGCGATTGAGAGAAAAGATTATCTGATGAGCCCCTATCATCTGCCATATCAGCTTAAGATAGTTGACCAGAGTCAGGCCCCTGCGTGTAATTGTATCAAACCAAACAATGTCCTTAAAGCCTGCACGGGTGAATCCGTCACGCAGATAGATATTCTTTACTCCGTCGCCATTATAGGGCGGGGCAAAGGGGCCGACAAACAAGGTTCTTTTAGGTTTCATTATCTCGTACGACTTCTGGTTTTATTTGCCTTTCAACTCCTCAGTGGGATACATCGTAATATGCTTCTTCGTGACAAACTGTGATAGCCAGCAATACAAGGAACTTATTTAAATAGAAACATCTCTGAGGCTCTTCGTGACATATCCCAGCTGCCTGCCAGTCTGGCTTGATAGCTACCTATCTCCGACCAGGCTCTTGTATACTCCAATAATCTTTTTGACTGCCTCGTCTTTTGAGAAATACTCGACTACCCTGTTGTACAGCTTTTCTGCCTTGGCCTGCGCCTCTTCAGGATTTTCCAGAACCTTGATTATTGCATTGGCAAGGGCAGCTGAATTCTGCGGAGGAACCAGTTCACCGCAACTGCCTCCATCCAGTACAAAACTACATTCTCCGACTTCAGTACAGACTACAGGCAATCTGGTCATTCCATATTCAAGGAGAGAAACAGGCAGACCTTCCGATAATGAGGACAGAATTCCCACATCACAGGCATCGAGTATTGCAGCTACATCATTGCGTGAGCCAAGGATGTGCACCCTCCCTTTTAACTCAGGTTCACTAACTATTCTGCCACTTATATGCCTGTAGTAGTCGTCATTAAAGTGCCCGCCTACCAGATAAAGACGTGCAGTATCAAACCTGCCCGATACCAATCTGAAAGCATCAAGCAGGTTGTCATGATCCTTCTGCATACGCAGGTTTGCCAGGCATACAAGCTTAGGCTTCATATCACTGTCAGGCAATGGTTCAACCTTACTCCTATCTCCTGTAAGATCACCAAAATTAGGCAGGAATGAAAGTTTTGATTCACTAACCTTTAATCGCTCCCGGGCAAAATTCATCAGCTTCTCATTTACCACAAATGAATGACCTGTAAATGGCATTGCCATACGTAGATAAAAAGTCTCGCGTACATGAAGCCAATCGCTGAACCCGAAATGATCGTGCCAGACAATCTTCAGAGAAGGAAGGGTAAACTTTAGCATTACCGCCCAGAATAATGATGAAGAGTGGGCATGAATTATTTCAATACCGTTCTGACGGATGTAACGTCTGAGCCTAAGAAAAGCCCTCATATCTCTTGAGCATCGTTTACCTGGAACAAACAGTTTCACGTCAGGAGAAACAAACTCCTCGAGTGGTCCCCCGATTCGTGTGGCACACAGATGACTCTCAATACCTGCCTCAGCCAAGGCGTTGGCTATGTTAACTGCCATACGTTCAGCACCGGCAGCAATCAGCGAGTCTATCATTGCCATCACTCTCATGGTCACACCTCTATTAGTTTGACAATTTCTTCTTCAAAGTGCTCAAGATCATATTGTCGTGACCAGTCCATCGCAGCCTGACAAGCCTTAGTATAGGTATCTGGAGCGGAAACAAATTGCTCTATAACATCAGCCACTTTTGAGGCATCAGGTTCTACAATTACACCTCTCGCACCCCCTCCAAGCATCTGCGATACACAAGAAACGTCAGTAGTAAGAGGCATGCAACCCCACCACATTGACTCAGCAACTACCTTAGGCCATCCTTCACTATATGAAAGGAAGACAAGGAAATGAGCCTTCATAAAGAAGGACTCTACAGTATCAGGGCTTTGTCTGCCCCATAATTTCACCTCATTGCCAAGTCCATATTCAGCTATATACGCTTCGAGCATAGGTCTTTGAGCGCCATCACCAAACATATCCAGCTTTACCAAATAGCCCCTGTCTTTTAAAATCTGTAAGACCTTAATACACTCCAGCGGTCTTTTATTTCCCGTTAATGTACCGACAAAAATCAGATTCAAAGGCTCTTTTTTTCCCGGTCCTATCCTCCTTATATCAACAGGTAAGGCCTTCGAACGAGGATAAGACGCCGTAAAAAATGGAACTATGTTGGGACTTTTTTCCTTCCAATCACCGTAAACAAGCACAGAAGCCTTGCGTGTCAATAAACTATTACGAAGAAGATGTTGCTGAAATCTGTACGTTGCAGCCTGACTGCTATCAGGATCCCAATTGTTTGCATACTTCACTGTCTTGATCTTATGTGGGAAGAATATCTGGGCAATAACTCCCAACAATCCCATATTGGAAGGACAACGCAGGTGAATATGATTGGCCCATATCATCCCCCGGATGATACGCAACATTACCAGCGGCAAAACAAATAGGGAGTATAGTAGGTACCCAACTCGTGTAAAGTTGATTGCAGGGACTGAACAGAAACTCAGCGAGTCATGCTGGTAGTACGTTTCAAGCGGATCGGGAGCTTTTTCTGACAGAGGGGCTATAACCCTAACATGATCAACATACTTAAGCCAGATATTCATCTCCCTTACATAGGGAGTATAAGCAGCAAAACCTTTATTGTCCTTTTTGTGAATTACCGGAGAAATAATCAAAAATCTGATCATTTATGCTCGCCCTTTAATAGTTTATCGAGAGTTACAATTCTCATAAAGGCAGCTCCAAAGACAACTCCCGGCAATGCCAATCGCATTGCCGCATGAAACATTGTAAACATACTTAGCAGGTAAAATGCAAGCATAAAACATCGGGTCAGGTAACCTTTGGATCTAAAAAAGAAATATGTGGGAAGGCAGATGAGTCCCACCAACATAAAAATCATCCCAAAAAGACCGTTTTCCGACATAAGACGAGCAAACTCAGTATGAGCTGCGGCATATTGCCCATAATACCGAGCCCGGTATAGTTCACCCATTCCATACCCCACACCAAACAGTGGGTGCTGCTTAAACACAATGAAATCGGCCTTCATTATCTCATCTCGTCCGGTCAACATACTCTTTCCAGGAGTTCGTTGTCCCGTCATAACTTCTGTGGTGTTGAGACCCTGATAACGATACAGCAGGAAGTTGTTAGTAATCTTGTTGGCTATAAAGAATACTCCAACAAAAAAACCCACTCCTATTACAATGAATGGCAGCGACCTGCGAAGCTGCTTTCTAAACCCATAATATGAAAAGAAGAGAACTGTAACTGCTCCAAGGAAGGCCAGTAGGCTTCCCATCACACCTCCACGAGAGAAGGTAAGGAGTGCACGCAGAACCAGATAAAACAGCATCAACCAGTCTAGCCATTTAAAAGGAGTAATCCTCTCCCCATTGACTTTATATAATAAAGCGAGAAGTATAAACCATCCCAAAATCGTGGAAACCTGGTTGGGACCAAAACCACCAGCGGCTTGTGAACTTGATTGAACACTGGTAAACTCAAGGTCGGCTATATTAGCAACAAGGCTCAATCCTGCAATTATAGTAAAGGCAGGAAGAAATGCCCATCTAAGGTGAGCGAAATAATCCTCCTTTAAGACAATGCGTTTGTAATAATAAAGTCCTGCGGCAACCAGACTCAGTGGTCCTGAGATATTAAACATGATCATACTGTAGAGTCTGTCAGGATTTGAATGGTGACTCAGGAAAATTGCTGGAATCAGCAAGCCTAGCAGAAACAGAAAGATCCAGTTTAAGTTCCTTCGAGGACCTATAAACAATCCAAAAGTCAGAATAATAATAGCTGAATACTTACCCAGCTCCCAGGAGAATGGCGCACCGGCCATACGATAGACCATCTCATAGCCGACCATGTAGAGCGCATAATACCCTGCACGTGAACCCTTGTCGTAATTATACAGAATATCCAGCAGGAAGATAGCCATCATACCAGGATATGCAATTGCCGTAATGATAGGAGCAAACTTCAGAGCTGCACCCAAAACCAGGTGCAACATTATCAAAATTACATACCCTTTCCTTGTATCAATAAAATCTATCATTACCGCCTGGTTCCTTTAAACTTCATATCCAGCAAGCTACGATAAAAATTAATATTATGCTCAAGAATACGATCTGTATCAAACATCGCACGTGCTTTTTGCTGTCCTACAAGAGCCATCTCCTTCATCTTTTCCCTGTTCTCAAATGCAAAAATTATTTTCTCGGCAATATCTTCAGGTGAATAAGGATCACAAAGCAAACCATCCACCCCATCCTCTATAGTCTCGGGTCCGGGACCAAGCTTTGAAAACAGAACAGGTTTTCCCATAAACATAGCCTCAGGGGCTACCAGCCCCTGAGTTTCCATATGCGATGGGAAGACACAGAGTTCGGCCACCTCGTACTTTGAGGGTATTTCCTGCAATTTCACAGGTCCGTGAAATACTACATGACTCAGAATATCTGAGGAGAATGAATTTTTTAGGTATTCAGTGTAGGATCGACCGTCAGAAAAAAACCAATCACGACCATATATATCAAGGTGAACCAGGGGAAATGAAGGAATCACATACTTAAGTGCTTCTATAAGCTGACGTATACCCTTCTTTTCACAAACTGTACCTGCAAAAACGAGGCGGTAGGAAATCGCCTTGTCAGGATCGGATGCGGCAAACAACTTACCATCAACAGGAATTCTTATGATTTCAACAGGTTTTTTGCCTGTTGAGAGGTATTTACCTGTATGCTCCTTTACAAAATTAGATACTGCCACAAACGCATCAGCACGGCTGAAGGATCTTTTCTCCAAAAACCCCTTCCATGGGTCTATCTTTCTGTGTTCGCTCTCAGCAAAGAAGTGGTGGCCACCATGCATCCTGACAACCTTCACATAAGGTGTTCTACACGGCAGCATAAACATCAATGATTCCTGGCTCTCAAGGATATCTATGGGATGTTTAGCATGCAGTTCCTTTAGCTTGATCCTGATATTATATGCGTTTTCGGCAAAGGAAGCCTTACTTTTCAAGTAACGCGGTGCTGACAAACGAATAATCTCTACACCCATATCGTCCATCTCCTCAGTCTCATGTCCTTTACCAATACCCAGGACAGTAACCTTATGTCCACTACGGACAAGGGCCCGACCGAAGGTTTGCACGAAACTACCTATTCCACCTGTACCCCATAGTGGATATTCATATGTCAGGAAACAAATATGCATAACTAAGAGACTAATGCCATTATAGTAGAGGCGATCCTTTGAGAAGCCTCTTGCACCGGATGCAGAGCAACAACCCTGAACCAGGCATCTCCTTTTGGATTGCTCTGACCATACAAGGCTTCCCTAACGCATTCTTCTATCCCAGCCCTGCTATTTAGCCATATTACGCAGTCATCAGAAGGCATGCTTCTAAAGTGTTGGAATCGATTATTGGTGATTGCCGACCAATGCGTAACTGAGGGTTGATCGTAGTTGATATAAATTGCTGGTTTGCCATAAACAGCAAAGTCATGAGCCATTGTAGAGCCTACATTGATAACGGCATCTGAATGCAGAGCCACATTTACAAGCAGCTTTACATCATCCATGGTTGGAACAGTAAAGCTCCATTCCCTTGAATAGGACTTCCACAGTGGATCTGACACTTTGATAAGTTCAGGATACTTCCTTACAACCGGTTCGTAGCGACCTGTAAGGTCTACCGGACTGCGACGAAGCAAGACCTGGGGTCTGTCTTTCTCGGGCATCTTCATCAATGCATCACAAAGGTCATCAAGGTACAAATGATCGCAGGGGAAAGTCAGGTCATTACCTGAGAAACACAGGACCTTGCGGTCTGGATCCAGACCAACATTGGAAAAGAATTCCTCCCTGCTCATATAGAGCTCCTTGTTGAAATAGAATTCAAACTGAGGAGTACCTGTTATAAGTACCTTTGCAGGATCAACCTCTGGATAATAGTCGGCCATTTCCTGCTTCATATACTCCGACCACACCACATAGTTTTCTGTGCGAACCAGCAACCTGGCCTTAGGCAGGTTGTCCCATGAATACACTGCACCAACAGTTTTAATCCCCAGAGACTTGGCTGCTTCGATAATCACCGAACCATCCAGTGAGCGCTGGTGAGTGCTGAATATTATATCAGGTTTGTTATTACGAAGCATCTCCTGTTGTTCCCTGAAATAAGCCGTCGAATGTACATGTTTTTCATAAGCCCTTTCAAGACTTAGAATACCCTTGTAACTGAAGGAGAATAACCAACCAATACATGCAGCAGCTTTATAAAAGAGACCTCTGGCAAAAGAATAGTGCTTACGGGTCCAGTTGATCATTATTGTATCATTGCGCATCTTACGGGTGTTATACCTTAGACGCGCATAGGTGATAGCTTCTTTCAACAGTTTACCCTTGAAAGCCTCATTATATGCAGTCATCGCAACATATGAGAACTTACGGTTGTGGATTTTCTCCACCTCATCAAGAACTTCACGGGGTAGTACGGTAAGCAGCAATATTTCCGCGTCTTCAGGAAACTTATCAATAAGACTGCTGTACAGATAATTGCGCAGTCCAACCCCGTCGGGAACAAGAAAGCAAATCTTCATTAACCTTAAATTTTAGTGCTTCTCAAGTTGAGTTAAAATTTCATCAATATATTCCCTAACCGCACCTTCACCACCTTTCTTAGTCATAACACGTATACCGGGAACTGCCTTAACTCTTGCAACAGCATCTGCAGGACATGCAGGAAATCCAACACGTGAAAGCAGATCAAGGCAGTTGACATCATCACCAATATAGGCCACCTCGCTCAGATCAATTCCCTCCTGAATACAAACATCCATTGCCGCAGCAAGTTTTCCGCCATCTCTCTTACCCTGATACAGATAGTCGAGCTTTAGCTTTTTGAAACGGCGCTCTACTATCAGAGTATCTTCAGATGTAATAATACCTGTCTTGATACCTTTGGTTTTAATCAATTGAAGACCCATTCCGTCTCGGGTATTAAACTTCTTAAGTTCGTCCCCTTCTTCGGAATAATACATCCCTGCATCGGTAAGGACACCATCGACATCAGTAAGAAAGACCTTGATACGGGTATAGTCTCTGTCTCCAGTAAGCTGATGCCTGCGCATCAGCGTCTCAGCCAACAGCCAGTCATCTTCCTCGTCAATCTCAACGGCAGTATATTCAGGCATCTCATAAAGGGCAATCCTGCCCGAAAGCCTGTTTCCCGACTCGACAACATTACGTACACGGTTAATATAAAAAGCACCGTTTTCCATCAACTCACCTGCAAAATCCTGCCTTCTGGGCCTTTGGCGATAATCATAATTTTTGGATGTTCCGTCGCTGTTCCAGAAGAATCTTTTGTGCCTGACACAACTCAACAGGGAATCATAGCCCCCTTCATTGTACATTTTCAGGGCATTGACAAAGTCCTGAGTACTTGTCATGGGCGATGTAGCCTGAACCAGCATAAACAGGTCATCATCCTTAAGGTCCCCCTTAGTCCGGGAGATAAAGTCAAGCATGGCCGACTCGGTAGAAGCCGTGTCGGTTGCTGTCTCAGGTGAGCGGTCAAATAATTCGGTTTTACTAAAACCAAAGGACTCAACTACGTCCCTGATAGCCTGACTGTCTGTAGATACAACAACCCGGTCAACAGAAGGCGCCTCTTCAAGCGCCTTCAGATTCCAGTAAATAAGCGGTTTTCCGCAAAAACTCTTGATGTTCTTTAGTGGTATTGACTTACTTCCTCCACGTACAGGAATAAAAGCAATTACTGCCATCTCAACTGATTCTTTTTAAGTTTCTCTCTCTGCACTGACTCTATCTCAAGAATATCCTTGCTCTTGTAAGTCAAAGCCCTTGATACGGCTCTGCAGTCACGGGCAAGCCTACGCATACCGTCAGGCTCAAGAGATGCAGCATGGTCAGTACCCTTCCATGTACGGTCGAGGGTATAGTGACGCTCAATCCATTCTGCACCAAGTGTCATTGCTGCTATATCCACGGCAATACCAAGGTGGTGACCCGAGAAGCCAATAGCTTTAACCCTACCATCGTAGGCCTTCTTGAGACGAGTTATCTCATAAAGGCAAATATCTTCAAATGGCACGGGATAACCTGATGTGCAGCTATAAATTACAAGATCTTTTGCCCTCTTGTATTGTTCAAACAGTTTTACAATCTCTTCCTCCTCTTCATGAGTAGTCATACCAAAGGAGATATGTATTTCTCCGCCATAATGTTCACAGAGATAGGTCAGCAGCGCTTTGTTGCGGTTACATGCTGAGGGGATTTTGATCAAGACCGGATCCAGACTGGCTATTTCCTTAGCAGAGGTAAGATCCCATACAGAGGTGGAGTAGATCAGATTGTTTTCTTCGCACCACTTCTTCAATTGTCTGTGCTGATCCAGGTCAAACTCCAGAAATTCACGGTGCTCTCCATAGGTCCTACCGTAAGAGTGGATTGGATTGGGGTGAGGAGAGTTATACTCCTCTTCGCTGAGCAACTCCTTGTTGTTGCGCTTCTGAAACTTTACCACGTCAACCTTACAGAAGATTGCAGCGGTAACAATCAATTCATGAGCAATCTCCATATCGCCCTTATGGTTGCATCCGATTTCAGCTATGATTTTTGGTGCTTGCATCACGTATGTTTTTTAGTTTGCAGTTACTGATTAAATTAACTTGTACTTTCTGCAAAAGCGGAAAGCGTAATTAGTAAGAGGAAAGATAAGCCTCATTGCCTTTACAGGCAATGAGTTTTGTCTGTCAGGCCAGATAGCCGGCTTATAATCCATATTGTTCACTTCGTTATATTTTCCCAACACTTCCTGAGGAAGTGTATTTCCCATATGGGTAAGCCAACAAACTGGGTGTTGACAGTCTCAGGTACCCGGACTTTTCTGCAGCAAAGTCAATATACTCGTGTTCATATCCATTTCCAAAGCGAAGCAGGACCCGATCCTTGTTGAACCTATCGACCACTTCCCTGCGGTAGGTTGCCAGTGCATGAACTGCTCCGGCCATAGCGATACAGTTCTTTCTCTTCAGATAATAATGATTGTATCGCCAGATTTCTCTTTTCCTGATACCCGGCCGAC